>ERZ1034363.200-NODE-200-length-42626-cov-5.429411_pt1 | contig 42626 bp, 48 predicted proteins | sample MGYA00520616_ERZ1034363 | MGnify/ENA primary metagenome ERZ1034363 (study PRJEB33736, sample SAMEA104284506) | Azolla filiculoides | biome: Urban; feature: Water surface; material: Ditch water | place: Netherlands | collected 2015-10-28 | depth 0-0.1 m ...
ATAGCTGACCATCGACATGGCAGGAATCGGCGAGAAGCCGATGACACGATCCGGACCATGTTTTTTCGCCGTGTAGATATTGGCAGCGGCCACCATATCGTTGACTTCATCCCAACTGGTACGCAGGAACCCCCCCTTGCCTCGCTCGCTCTGATAACGGCGCACGGTCTTAGGATCAGACACCACAGCTTCCCAGGCGGCTACGGGTGATAGCGTCTGGCGCTGCTTACGCCAGGCCTTCAACAGTGATGAGCGCACCATCGGGTGCTTAACGCGGTTAGCGCTGTACAAGTACCACGAATAGGAGGCACCACGCGCACAACCACGCGGTTCATGGTTGGGCATATCCGGGCGGGTACGCGGATAATCAGTCTGCTGGGTTTCCCAGGTGACGATGCCGCCTTTGACATAGATTTTCCACGAACACGAACCCGTACAGTTCGTGCCATGGGTAGAGCGCACGATCTTGTCATGCTGCCAGCGTTTTCGGTATGCATCTTCCCAGGACCGGTTCTCAGTCGTTGTCTGACCGTGGCCATCAGAAAAGTGCTCTTTGTCTGCACTGAGGAATTTCAGTCGATCGATAAAGTGACTCATATCGTTTCCTTTAGTACTTGGTTGTACAAATCAGCGGATTAACAAGGCATCGGTGCGTTACGACGGCTATAGAACAGCCAGGTAACCAGGATGCAGGTAACGTAAAAAGCAATGAAGCTGTAAAGCGCAAACTCGGCACTGCCTGTCAGGGCAATCGAGGTACCAAACGACTTGGGAATAAAGAAAGCACCGTAGGCAGCAATTGCCGACGTGAATCCCAGAACGGCTGCTGCTTCCTTGTTGCCGGCAACGATAGCGGCATCTTCGGCTGCTTTGCCTTTGCCGGCAGCGTCACGCTGACGCTCGGTCATAAAAATGATCGGAATCATGCGGAATGTCGATGCATTACCCACACCCGTACCGACGAACAACAACATGAACATGGCAAAGAAGCCCCAGAAGCTACCAACGCTCGAAGCAGAAGGTGCAAACTGGATTACCCCAAACACCGCTACGATCATTAGAATGAACGTCCAGAAAGTCACAACGGCGCCACCCAGCTTGTCAGAAACCCAGCCGCCAATCACACGGGCGATGGCACCAACCAAGGGGCCCAGGAAGGCATACTGCACCGGGTTCACTTCCGGAAAAAGCGTTTTCGTCAGCAATGGAAAGCCAGCCGAATAGCCGATAAACGAACCGAAGGTCCCCAAATAAAGCCAGCACATCAGCCAGTTATGCTTGCGCTTGAAGATGACTGCCTGATCAGCGAAAGAGGCTTTGGCACTGGCAATGTCGTTCATGCCGAACCAGGCCGCCAGCGTCGATATCGCAACAAATGGAACCCAGATGAAACCCGCGTTCTGCAACCACATCTGTTTGGTCTGCGCGCCTTTCACCCAGGTCTGGGCATCACCGCCGAACGCACCAAACACGCCTGCGGTAATTACGATAGGCACAACGAACTGAACAACGGACACGCCCAGATTTCCTAGGCCGGCATTCAACCCCAGAGCGCCACCCTTCTGGGCTTTCGGAAAGAAGAAGCTAATGTTCGACATGCTTGAGGCAAAATTGCCGCCGCCAAAGCCACAGAGTAGTGCCAGAATCAGAAAGGTTGCATAGGGTGTTTCCGGGTTCTGCACGGCAAATCCAATACCAATTGCAGGTAACAACAGCGACGCTGTGGAGATGGCCGTCCAACGACGACCGCCGAAAATTGGCACCATGAACGAGTAGAAAATCCGCAGCGTGGCGCCCGACAAACCCGGCAATGCCGCCAGCCAGAACAGCTGATCGGTATCAAATTTGAAACCGATGTTCGGGAGATTAACGACCACCACACTCCATACCATCCAGACTGCAAAGGACAACAGCAGACACGGGATCGAAATCCAGAGATTCCGACGCGCCACAGATTTGCCTTCGCTATCCCAGAATTTTTTGTCTTCCGGTAGCCAGGTGTTTAAAACTTTCGCCATGATTTGCTCCGTTCGATGAGTGAATTCAGTGTTGTTTTGCGTGCGCTTCAGACTTACGGTCCAACGTCGATGACGTACGAACCTCTGTGTAGTACATCCAGATCAGAGAGACCCAGACAACGCCATACAGCAACATGAACGATGAAGAGCGAATACCCGTGAGGTCGACCAGGGCGCCGAACATGATCGGCAGAATGAAGCCACCTAAACCACCGACCAGACCGACAATGCCCGAGATCACACCAATGTTCTTCGGATAGTCATCAGAGATATATTTGAAAACCGATGCTTTACCGAAAGCCCAGGCCACACCGATAATGAACAGCAAGATAGTGAACACGGTTGGTGTTAACCCAATATGGAAACTTTCCGGGCCATTCACCGTCTGAATCGTAAAATCAGTTTGCGGATATGACATGATGAACAGACAGATCCAGCTCACCCACAACACCCACCAGGTCACCGAATGAGCGCCATATTTATCCGACAACCAACCGCCTACAGCACGTAGTACGCCACCAGGCAGGGAGAAACAGGCTGCCAACAAAGCAGCTGTCTTTAGGTCAAAGCCGTATTCCGAAACGTAGTACTTGGTCATCCATAGCGCGAGTCCAACATAACCGCCAAAGACGATGGAGTAGTACTGGCAGTATTTCCAGACACGTGGGTCTTTCAGTGCCTGCAGCTGCTCGGCAACCGACACACTATGACTCACGTTGTGGCTCTTATCCGTGAAACTGAACATCCAGAACACCAGGGCGGTCACCAGCATGGCAACGGCGTAGACCTTAGGCACCATCGTCCAGCCAAAAGCCAACACAATCGATGGCGCAACGAATTTGGTGACGGCAGCACCGGAGTTACCGGCACCAAATATCCCCATCGCAAACCCCTGGTTTTTTTTATCAAACCAGCGAGCTACATAGGCAATGCCGACCGAGAATGACCCGCCGGCTAGGCCAACAAACAAACCAAGCACCAAGAACTGCCAGTATTCGGTTGCGTCACCGATAAACCAGATCGGCACCACACAACACAGCATTAAAATGAAAAACACGATCCGACCACCGAGCTTATCTGTCAGCATGCCCAGGGGTAATCGAATTAAAGAGCCAGATAGCACAGGCATGGCCGTAAGCAGTCCAAATTCTGTTTCATTCAGACCCAGTTTGGCTTTGATCGGAATCCCGATCACTGCAAACATCATCCAGATAGCAAAACAAATCGTAAATGCGAACGTACTGGATGAAACGACTGACCACTGCTTTCTGCTAAACATGACAACCTCCGTGCTTTCTCTTTTCTATTGGAAAGCATCATAGGAAGTTGGGTTCATGTGTGAAAGCCCCAGAAATCATTGGGGTTATAGGGTGTCTACGCCTTTAGTGGTATAGACCCATCGCCAAGAATAGAGGAATATCCTTTTAGGAACAGTCGGTTATAAATTGCCGCCCAGCAGAAGTTCATAGATTTACAGTGTGAAGTTCAAAATAGTGGTACTCCCTAATACTCCCCACATCCCAAAGGATGAAAGACGACCAATAGACCCATGATTTTCTCGATTATTCCCACCAATATTTCACTTAAGGACTCGCTACTGGCCCGGTTGGGGCTTGCCATGGGTACTGTTGTGCTGCTCTCCGTTATTTCAATGGCTCTGTCCACGTCAATTGCTGACAACAGCCTTGGCAAAGCTAATGCCATTAACTCCGCAGGCTCACTTCGCATGATGAGTTACCGTCTGCTGAGTTATGCGGAAGCAGGTGCGCCGAACCAGAAAATAGCCAACGCTACGGCAGAGTTTCAGACTCGCTTGAATGCGCTTGAAGATTTTGTTGTCACCCGTGCAGCAGACTACAGCGAACTACCAGCAAAATTCAACGACATCCACACGATCTGGGAAAAGCAAATCTCTCCCTCTCTGCTAAACGCTCAAGGCAAGTCGGATGCTGCCATATTGAATCAGCTGGAACAGATAATTCCCGAATTTGTGCAACAGATCGACAACGTGGTTTTTCTGATCGAACAGGATCTGGAACAGAAGATTGCCCTCTTGCGCTCCTTGCAGATTGCCCTGCTCATCATGACTGTTGCCGTGTGTCTCATCAGTATGTGGATGATGAAGAACCAGGTAGTTCGACCGCTTAAAGATCTGCTTCAGGCAGCCAGTCGCGTACGCGATAAGGATTTCTCGGCCAAAGCACAACATACGGATCTAGATGAACTGGGCCAACTTGGCGTTGCATTTAACATGATGGTGTCGGAAATAGCCACAACCTACGACAACCAGAAAAAGCTCATCGAAGAACGCACTCGAGAATTGACCGAGAGCAACCGCTCCCTGGAGCTCATGTATAAATCAGCATTACAGCTGACTGACAAAAACATTACACCCGGCATGCTCAAGGAATTGCTCGATGATATTGAAGCTGAGCTAGGCCTGAGTGCTGGCACGATCTGCATCAGCGAGCATGGTGTCCTCCCTGCCCATCGCCTGACCTCCAATCTACCCCCATCGGAAATCAAGCATCTATGCGATGAGCGTGACTGCGAAAACTGCTTCAAAAATAGCCTTAGTGCCACGCATCGTGATGCGAACGATGCAAAAAACATGATTTTTGTACCAATGAAACATATGGGTTCGATCAATGGTGTCATGCCGTTCCGACTAAATCCGGATATCGAACTGCCCGACTGGAAGTTCCGCGTCCTGGAAGCTATTGGCAGCAATCTATCCATGGCGCTCTCCAAATTACAGCATCAGGAAGAGCTTCATCGGATTGCCGTTCTGGAAGAACGATCAACGATTGCCAGAGAGCTCCATGATTCCATCGCTCAATCTCTGAGTTACCTGCGCATCCAAGTGGCGCGACTCGAAAAAAACCATCTGTCACCCGAGCATCAGCACGAGATTGTTGCGGAACTTAAAACGGGGCTGGCCACAGCTTACAAGGAACTGAGAGAGCTGATCAGCGCATTCCGGCTGAAGATCGATGAACGGGGTTTTCAGACAGCGCTGATTGAAACTGCCGAAGAGTTCGGGCGCCGCTGTAATCTTCAGATTGATTGCAGCAATCAGTTATCGCCCACACTCCTATCGGCAAACGAAGAAATTCATGTATTGCGCATTATCCGTGAGGCGCTCGCCAACATCGAGAAGCATGCTGGTGCGAGCAAGGTCACGATCAACGCCACTGTCACGGAGCATGGCGTGGTTGCCATCCATATTACGGACAACGGTGTCGGTATCGGCGACGCCAAATCACCGGAAAATCATTACGGGTTGATCATCATGGAAGACAGAGCCCAATCTCTTGATGGCGTTATCACCATCAGGAACCGTGACCAGGGCGGCACAGAAGTTCTGCTGACCTTTGTACCCGAAAAATCAAATATCGACTCATAAAGGCCAGATCATGAACAACACCATCAAGACACTGATCATTGACGATCATCCGCTCTTCCGTAAAGGCGTCATCCAGCTGCTCGGCATGGAACCGGAATTCGACATCATTGCAGAAGCGGCTTCGGGAGCAGAAGGCGTTGCACTAGCCCTTGAACATAAACCGGATCTGATATTGCTGGATCTGAACATGAAAGGATTGAATGGAATCGAAACCCTTCAGCAGATGCGGGATAAGGACGTAGATGCCCGCATCATCATGATCACGGTCTCTAACAGTTCAGAGGACCTCGTTGGCGCTATTCGGGCAGGCTCTGATGGCTATATTCTAAAAGACACAGACCCTGAAGAAATGATTCGTCTCATCAAGGAGTCGATGCTCGGGCGAAACGCTATCAGTGCGGAATTAAGCGGTCTTCTAGCCAGCGCTTTACGGCAGGAGGCTGTGGTTACTAACCGCTCCCAAGCTGGTTTAACAGAGCGAGAGCTAAGCATTCTGAAATGTCTGGCGCACGGCATGTCTAACAAACTCATCGCCCGCGAACTGGACATTATGGACAGTACCGTGAAGGTGCATATCCGCAACCTTCTTAAGAAGCTGAAGTTCCGTTCCCGTGTAGAAGCCGCAGTATGGGCTGTTTCCAACAACCTCAGTTGAACGAGGCCGACTACACCCGAATGGGTATGGTCAAACTGAGCACTTCCTGACGAAAATCTGTGTCTAGCTCCCCAAACGGCAGACACGCATGCATCCCCCCAAGAAATCGACCCGCCCTAGCAATTTGCTGACCATTAAGGAAAGCCAGGCCAGACGAGAGCGGCCGATGACCGGTTTCGGCCTTTGGCGTTTAGGCTTCAGACCTTTTTACTTAGGTGCGGCTCTATTAGCCAGTACGGCCATACTCCTCTGGCTGGCACTGCTTCTCGGCGCCGTCACACTGCCGAGCAACCACCTATCTCCCGTCGTGTGGCATGCGCATGAGATGGTCTTCGGATTTGCTCTAGCCGTGATTGCCGGGTTTCTGCTGACGGCCAGCAACAACTGGTCTGGCATACTGCCAGCCGCTGGGCTGCCCCTAGCAACGCTTTGTTTGATTTGGTTTTTAGCCCGTATGGCGATGGCACTGTCATTGCTTCACGATCAAATCGTTCTGGCCGCCATGCTGGATATCACCTTCAACGCATTACTGGCCACCCTGCTTTTCCGGGTACTCTGGCTGGCCAAGCTCTGGAAGAACTTCAGCCTACTCGGTATCGTCACACTACTTGGCGCACTGAATGCCTGGTTCTACATCACTCTCCTTTCTGATACACCCAGCAACCCGCTCTACCCCATCGAAATGGCGCTTCTGGCAATCATGATGCTGCTCGTCATCATGGGAGGTCGGGTCATCCCCAATTTCACCCAGAATGCCATCCGCGGGATCTCTCTCTGGAAACCATCTTTCTTCAATGGTGCTACGCCCATAACTACCCTATTAGGTATCATCGGGTGGGTGACGGCTCCTCCACGCATCGCATTTGTTCTGTGTCTTATTGCCGCCGCTATCAATACAGCCCGATGGGTTGGCTGGAAACCCTGGAAAACTTTCAGGCACCCCATGCTCTGTGTATTGCAACTGGGTTACGCCTGGATTCCAATCACGCTGATCTGTATGGGCTTGGAATCATTCGGTCTGGCTCCTCGCTCATTGCCGGTGCATGCTCTGGCAACTGGGGCAATGGGCCTCATCATTGCTGGCATGATCACTCGAACAGCCATGGGACACACGGGCCGCCCCATCATTGCTAGTCGCATCGAAACAACGTTCTTTTTACTCATCGGTACCAGCGCTATTACACGCGTTCTGGCCAGTTTACCCTCGATACAAGCCGATAATTGGACCAATCCCCTGCTGATCACAGCAGGTACAACCTGGGCGCTTGGGTTTTTAATGTACGCCATTCGATATGCGCCCTGGCTTTGGCGACCTCGAATTGATGGCCGCCCCGGCTGATTACCGTATCGAAGCTACCACCAAAGGTGTAGCGTTTCTACCCCAGATAAGCCGAATACAGCTGGCGCTTTCATCCCATAATTCAAACGTTATCACCACAGTGCTCCATGTAGTTCACATGCACGGAACCGCTGGTATTTGAGGCAACGCCTGGAAGAAACCGAGGATAGGATGAATACGCTCATTGACCCGCACGGCCGGCGTTTCAGCTATTTGCGCCTTTCCATCACTGACGTTTGTAACTACCGCTGCCAATATTGCCTGCCTGAGGGATACAAGAAAACTGGTCATACACAGTTTCTATCTGCTGATGAGATTGAAAATCTCGTTACCGGCCTTGCTGGGCTCGGACTATGGAAAGTACGTCTGACCGGCGGTGAGCCTACCATCCGCAAAGACTTTGCCGAAATCGCAGCACGCATCTCGGCCATTCCCGGGATCCGGCGGATAGCCACCACAACCAATGGGTATCGCCTGGCAGAAAACGCAGACCTCTGGCGCAAAGCCGGCATCTCTGCCATTAATGTCAGCGTCGACAGCTTGGATCAAGAGCGCTTTGCAAAAATTACCGGACAGGATCACCTCTCTCAGGTTCTTGGGGGTATTCGGGCAGCACAACAGGCCGGGTTTGAACATATCAAAGTCAATACGGTGCTGTTACGTGACATCAACGACCACGAGCTGCCCGCTTTTCTGGAATGGATTCGGACTGAAGATCTGAGCATCCGGTTTATCGAACTCATGGAAACCGGCACCAACCAAGCATATTTTGAACGGCATCATATTCGCGGGGATGAAATCCGGGATCGATTGCTGGCACTGGGCTGGTCAAACCTTCCCCGTGAAGAAGGCGCCGGCCCGGCACAGGAATTCGAACACCCTGACTACCGTGGACGTATTGGCATTATCGCTCCCTACAGTAAAGACTTCTGTAACACCTGTAATCGACTTCGGGTCACTGCAACGGGCAACCTGCGGCTCTGCCTGTTTGGCAACGGGGGTCATGACTTGCGCCACCTGTTACAACATCGCACCCAATGCGAAGAACTGCAACAGACTATCGCCGATCTACTGATTCAAAAAGCACCGACTCATCTGTTGCACTTTCACCAGACTGGCGCAACACCTCATCTCGCTGCTATGGGTGGATAAGCACGATGATTAGTTACAAAGAAGCCTTGGCACTAATCGCTGCCGAAGCGAAACTCCAACCGGATCGGCTTGTCGACAGAAACGAGTCGCTGGGTCTGATCGTTGCGAACGATATACGCAGCACGATTGATGTGCCATCGTTTAATAATTCGGCAATGGATGGATTTGCACTGCATGCCAGCAAAACTGCAGGGATAAGCACAAACAAGCCTCGACGCTTTAGCGTCAGACACTGCTTGGCCGCAGGCGATGTTCTTGATACTGCAGACCAAAGCCTAGCGGTAGAAATCATGACAGGCGCCAAAATTCCCAACGGGTTTGATGCCGTAGTGCCTGTCGAACGCACCACCGCCATCAAGAACGCGAACGGTGAAACCATTGAAGTGGAAATGACTTCACCCCTGCAGAAAGGCGACAATATCCGCTACGCAGGAGAAGACCTCAAGTCAGGCCAGGTACTTCTCACCAAGGGCACCCGGATCCATGCAGGTCATATTGCTGCCATGGCTGCAACGGGGATTCATGAAGTCAGCGTGTTTCACATGCCAGAAGTCGAAATATTCACTACTGGAAAAGAAGTTAGCGATGCCTATCATTTACCGCTCAGAGAGGGTGAAATCTATAACTCGAATGCACCCTATCTATTGAGTCTGCTCAGATCTGCCGCTATACCTACCTGGTATGCAGGCAGCATGGGTGATGATGTCAAAACGTTCGTTGATACCTTGAACGTAGGAAAGCGCGCCCGAATCATTATCAGCTCCGGTGCCGTTTCCATGGGGAAATGGGATTTCATCCCAGAGTTGCTTCAGCGCAATGGTGCCAGAATTATTTTTCATGGCGTCGGCATCAAACCCGGCAAGCCCGTGCTATTTGCCGTACTGCCTGATGGCCGCTACTACTTTGGTCTACCGGGCAACCCAATCTCGACCGCTGTAGGGTTACGATTCTTTGTTCAACCTTTGATCAGACAACTACTCGGCATGTCGGCAGAGTCATTTCATTATGCAGAGCTACGGCACTCGTTTATAAAAAAAGGCGACCTACGAAATTTCCTCAAGGCCAGGCTGGACAGCGATGCCCATGGTCAGACACATCTCACTATTCTTGATGGCCAACAGTCTTTCAAAATATCTCCGCTACTCGACATGAACTGCTGGGCGATCTTGGGCGAAGGCCAAAATGATCTCGCTGTAAATGACTCCGTCTGCATTGCGCCAATGGATCTATTCCCTCTAGCCTTTTAGACATCAGAAAGAAAATACATGGAAAAGACATTAGATTTGAGAATTAAGTTGTTTGGCGCCTTTCGGAAATACCATACGGGAAGTCTTAGTCTCTCAGTGACTGATGGTGCCAGCATCACGCAGGTTAAGGATCAGATAGGGCAAACGCTTCGAGAGCTTGTTCCTGGTTTCCGTGATGACGAATTGATTGAGAAATCAGCTCTAGCAACCAATCGTCGTGTGTTAACAAATAGCGATTGCGTCAATGAATCAATGGATCTGGCCATTTTGCCGCCGGTTTGTGGAGGCTAAAATGGAAGGACTCAATCATCTGGGTGTCTCGATGGCACCGCTATCAACGGAAGCCGCTATCGAATTTATTGCAGACCCAGAGCATGGCGCTGCTGACTTGTTTATTGGAACCGTACGCAACCACAACCTTGGCAAGTCGGTCAAAGGTGTTTCTTATGACGTCTATGAAGAATTAACGCTCCAAACTTTCAGAGAACTATGTGACGAAGCCCGGGCGAACTGGGGCAAAGAGCTCAATATCTTTATCGAGCATTTTCAAGGACGACTGGATATCGGCGGCATTAGCATTCTTATCGCCGTCAGCTCACCACATCGCGATGAATCATTCAAAGCCTGTCGCTTCATCATCGAAGAAATCAAACACCGAGCCCCCATCTGGAAACAAGAGCATTACACCGATGGTGATAGCGAGTGGGTACAAGGCCATGCCCTCTGCTCTCACGGCCCTGTTACTTATGAAGGCTGCACCAAAGATCATGCCGGCCATTAAGCAGATCGGTATCGTTCTTGCTGGTGGTCGATCCGTCCGAATGGGACGAGACAAAGCCGCGCTACGCATTAACGGGTTAACGCTCCTTGAACGTTCACGCCTGCTACTCCATACAATCGGTTGTGATCGAGTTCTCATGAGTGGCACGAACCGCCCGGATTGGCCAGAAGAACCTCAAAGCGTCGTCCATGATAATACCCCGGGGCTGGGCCCAGTCTCCGGGTTGGTCAGCGCCATTAACTGGGCCAGCATGCAGAGTACAGACTCTGCAACCCTGATTTTTATCCCAGTCGATACGCCCTTGCTGTCGGAAGAGATACTCCAGCATCTGATCAATCAATCGAGAGGTTTTGATGGCTGTTACGTCAGCGGATCTCCGCTGCCACTTGTGATCAATCTGACCCAGGCTACCTGCGACCAGGCGAGACGCGCCGCACCTGCTCTGGCTCTAGCGCAAGCCTGGTCCATCAAGCGTTTTGTTCAGCCACTTTGTATGAATATCATCTCCATAGATGAAATAAGCCTCAAAGATCTGACCAACGTAAATACCCCTGAGCAATTGGAGTCTGTCATTCATGAAATTACGCCTGGCTACAGAGCACATCCGTTTTCGAATTTCAGGTTCTGAATTTGATGCGTTGACGAAATCGCAGGTGATTACGGCAGAACTCAGCCTGCCACCCGCTTGTCTTTTGCAGTACACGATCAAACCGGATGCACGAATCGCTAGCCCTGATGGCACGACATTAGGCTTTGAATCGAGGAGTGGCTCCGGCGGCATGATCTGGAATCTGACGGTTTATCGCAGCGCGATTGATATGCTTCTCAAGCCGGAGCACGCCAAAAATGGCGTCAAAGAAATTTTTACTTTCCAACAAGGTGACATGCTAAGCGTCACCCTCGAAATCGATATCGATCGGCGCGCATCAGCCTAGCTTACAGATTGCAGCTAGTGCTTCAGCGCCGCATAAAATCAATTACAACGGAACCAACACTCCTTTTGATATACGACATTTCGATTTTGGCTCCAAACGTAATGACCAGCTTTCGTATCAGAGAAAATGGCGCTTCCACATCGTGATACCTCAGAACATCACCTGCATTTAACGCATTCAGAGCCTCAACCATGGCCGTATCCCGGAATCGCTGGCTGATAACCTCAGCATCAAAATGTTGCAGGGATGTCGTTGGTTTAATAAGCATACGTTGATCCGCCATTATTCTTTGATCTTGAGCTCCCATGCACCATGGCAAGCCACGCATTTAGTCAAAGTCGCGGCCAGCATGCCTGAGATCTCTGGCAGTGGCACCTGCTTTTCTGCAGCCTTGGAGATAGCATCCATATCACTATGCATGCTGAAACCCAGAGTTTTAAATTCAAGCGGCAGTTTAGAAAGGAAGTTTGGATCCAGATCAATGGCCGACCCCATTCCACCTGCTTTGGCCGCTTTAATAATCTGCTGACGATCGTCACGAGCCACCCCATCGACAATCTGCTGTGTGGCCACTAGCATCGCTCTCATTTCCTCAAGCACCAATTCACGATCACCTTGTGACAGAGCGATCGCGTTACGAGTGCCAGAAACCTCATGTGCTGCGCCGCCCCGAATCACGTACGCACCGATGATGAGCACCGTCACTAACCATAGTGCCAGTGAAATTTTTCCCAGATTTTTGACCATGATAGACACTCCAAGCAAGTGGGTTATTGGATGATTTTAAAATCAATGACAATGGCGCCCGGATCTTTATTGACATAGTTCACCTCAATACGATCCCCGTAGCGAACCAGAATTTGCTCAATCAGCGGTAACGGATTGTGATCATTGACAAAACGCATGGATTCCCCCGGCGTCAAGGCACTGATCGCTCCGAAAATGGCCGCGTGCCGGAACCGCTTGGAAACGCCACGTGCATCGAACTGATAGATACCTTCAATATTGACGTGATTCGTAGCACAACCTGACATCGCATTTCTCCTCACAAAATCCTACTAAACAAGTAGGAATATTATGAGGAGGCTTATCTCTATTTGAAATACCCATTCCTAGGTATTCACTCAATCCGTGTTGCTTAGATGAGCAGCAGATTTTTGGTGATCGCTACTAAAACGATGTATAAGAAGACAACCTGTGCAATAACCCATCCCAGAAGGCGCACCTTCTTAGTTTTACCTCGACGCACCCAAATCGCTGCAATCAATATATATCCAACCAAGGCAATGAGCTTTACCAAAAGCCAGGGTGTGACAAAAGGGTTGAGTTGAAGCACTACCGCTAGGGACACCCCAAGAAGGAGTAGCAACGTATCTACCCCATGAACAAGCATACTCATCAACTTGCCTGGACGATATGTACCGCTAACAGCAAGCCAGCCACGAAACACAAAGAGCAGGTAGCTCAGCACAACAAAGCTCACATGAGCGTGCTTTAGGCTTTTATAAATAGAGGCGTATTCCATAGAATTGCTGGTTCATATTCAGTGGGTGTTGATCTCGACTTTCTGAGGTGCCCAAATAATACCTTAGCCCTACCGCTACAGCGTTTTACTTTCCAAGCCGTGTCCTGCAGACTTACAAAATCTAATGCTTCAGACGACACCGAAAGGAACCATGATGACCATTACCAAAGGCTACAAGCACCTTATCGCCGAAGCGAGCAAAAAGATCCGCACTATCTCGACCGACGAGGCGAAAGCAAAGCTTGAGGATTCGAACGTGGTCTTCGTTGACATTCGAGACGTGCGAGAACTTGAACGAGAAGGTATGGTTCCCAACGCCTTCCACGCGCCACGTGGCATGCTCGAATTTTGGGTCGATCCAGAAAGCCCGTATCACAAAGAAATCTTCAGCAGCGGCAAAGAGTTCGTCCTATACTGCCAGTCTGCCTGGCGCTCCAGCCTAGCCACGCTTGCCCTTCAAGACATGGGATTAACACCAATCTGTCATATCGAAGGTGGCTTTAAAGCCTGGAAGGAAGCCGGGCTACCGACTATCGAGAAATGCAGCACACGATAAAAACAGCCTATTCACACAATCGAAGGAGATTCAGGATGAAACGCACTTCCCTATTGATTTCGGCATTAGTGCTAGCTTCTGGCGTCACTATGGCCGATAGCAATCTAAAAAGTGGTCTTGGCGGTGCCCTAGGTGGTGCCGGTGGGGCTGCGCTTGGCAATGCGATTGGTGGGAGCACGGGCGCTGTTGTTGGCGGTGCGGTCGGCGGCGCAACCGGTGCTGCTGTCACGACCAAAAACAGCAAGGGTAAAACCGGTGCTGTGGTTGGCGGCGCCGTAGGTGGCGGCGCAGGCGCTGCTGTTGGCAATTCAATGGGTGGCTCTACAGGCGCTGTTGTTGGTGCCGGCGTAGGCGGCGGCAGCGGCGCCGCACTTGGACGTCAGCTTTCTAAATAAATAGTTTCGTGGCCGCTGAAACTTTACTGGTTTGCGAAGAATGCGACTTGCTCCTGGGGGAGCAGGCCATCTCTCCCAATGCCATGGCCGTTTGCCCACGTTGCGGCCATGTATTACATCGCTATCAACCCGAAGGCCTGCAGCGTAGCTTGGTGTTTGCTTTGACGGCAGCCGTTCTTTTTGTGATTTCCAACGCATTTCCGATCGTTGGCCTAACCTCACAAGGGCTGGAAAGCTCCACCTCGTTACTCGGCATGGTGGGCAGCCTGTTCCGTGACGATATGACGCTGGTAGCCATTCTTGTCTTTACCACCACCTTTCTGATGCCAGCGTTGGTGATTGGTGCATTAATCTATTTGCTGCTGCCGCTGCGGTTGGGCTATGTGCTTCCTCAAACGGCTGCGGTTTTCAGGATGATGCATTTATCCAAACCCTGGGCCATGGTTGAGGTCTTTATGCTGGGGTTAATTATTACCATCAGCAAACTGAATGCACTGGCAACGGTTCTGCCCGAAATTGCACTGTGGTCTTTTGTATGCCTGATGTTCGCGCTCACTGCAGCCGCTGCCAACTTTGATCCCAGAACTTTCTGGGATGAGGTCGAGAGGTTGCAATGACAGGTCATGCGATAACCGGGATGGCCGCTCACGTTGTGGGCTGTGAGGGCTGCGGCCTGACCCATCAGGCTTCACCCCAGCAACATGGCCTGCGCTGTCGGCGTTGCGGTTTGCCCTTACACTTTCGTAAGCCAGACAGCCTCAACCGCACATGGGCCCTTTTGATTGCCTCATACATACTGATCATTCCCGCTAACCTCCTGCCGGTGATGAAATCCAGTTCGCTGTCCGGTACTGAAGACGACACGATCATGGGTGGCGTTGTTTACTTATGGGAATCCGGCTCAGAAGTTCTAGGCGCCATCTTATTTATTGCCAGCATTGTGATTCCCCTGTCAAAACTGTTTGCGTTAACGTATCTTCTTGTTTCTGTGCGGCGGCGTTCTACCTGGAACCCAAAAAAACGCACCCAGATTTACCGGGTTCTCGAAGCCGTGGGTCGGTGGTCGATGATTGATGTATACGTCGCATCCATGCTTACGGCGCTTGTACAGTTTGGCAACCTGATGTCGATTAACGTTGGCGCGGGTGCCATTGCTTTCGGCGCTGTGGTGGTGCTCACCATGATTGCCGCAGAATGTTTTGACCCCAGATTGATCTGGGAAGCAACCGACCAAACACAGGCAACGCCAGATTCACCCAAGGAAAACCATGCCGTCTGACGCCAATCGCGAAGAAGATTTCACCAAACTACCTCAACCGATCACCAAGCTAGCGCGGAATTGGTCATCCAGGTTTATCTGGATTATTCCTATCCTGGCGCTGGTTGTAGGCATTGGCTTAGGCGTTAAGGTGTTTCTGGAACGCGGCCCGACAATTACCGTATCGTTCAAATCCGGTGAAGGGCTCGAGGCCGGTAAAACACAGGTGAAATACAAAGATGTGATTATCGGCGTCGTAAAGACGGTGGATTTGTCTGAAGACCATAAAGAAGTGGTCGCAACGATCCAGATGGATCGGAAGGCTGAAGACTTCCTAAGAGAAGACACCCATTTCTGGATTGTAAAACCGCGTATTACCGCCAGCGGCGTTTCTGGGCTTGGCACTCTTTTTGGCGGGTCTTATATTGCTGCGGATCTGGGACTTTCTAAAGAGAGTCAGGACACTTTTGTGGCGCTAGAAGTGCCACCTATTCTTACCCGTGACGTCCCCGGCCGGAAATTCAAGCTGCACGCACCCAACTTGGGCTCTCACGATATTGGCACCCCGGTGTACTTCCGTCGCTTGATGGTTGGCGAAGTGGTGGCCTATGATCTGGATAAAGATGGCAAAGGCGTGTCTATCGATGTCTTTGTTCACGCGCCCTACGACAAATATGTGAGAAGCAATACCCGGTTCTGGAATGCCAGCGGTATTGACGTTTCTGTGGGCGCCGCGGGTGTTAGCGTTCAAACAGAGTCTTTGATCTCGGTATTGGCTGGCGGCATTGCTTTTGAAGGCCCGCCACCCAGCTTTGACGCCAACGAGAATCCCGTTGATCCAATCGATCAGATCGCCGCGACTGAAGAGGCTGGGTCTGACACTGTATTCAAGCTTTTCTCCACACGAGAATTAGCCATGAAAGAGCCGGATGATCGCGTAGAGCGCTACGTGATCAACTTCAAGCAGTCGGTCAGAGGCCTTACTGTTGGCGCCCCGGTTGATTTTCGTGGCGTTACGATCGGCGAGGTATTGAGCATTGGCGCTCTGGTCGACCCGAAAGATTTTACGATTGTGCAGCCCGTCGTGATTAACCTTTATCCGGATCGCCTACGCCTTAAATCAATGGCTAACGGCAAGCCCTATCCCGCGCCTAAAAACGAGCAAGACCGATTCCAGCGTTACCAGCGCATGGTTGATCGTGGCATGCGTGCGCAGCTACGCACTGGCAACCTGCTAACAGGTCAGCAATATGTCGCGTTGGATTTCTTCCCGGACACCCCCAAATTTACCCTTAACCCTAAAGAAAAGCCGATGCAGCTACCTTCGATTCCAGGCAGCTTCGATGACATGGAGAAATCGGTGGCGGGCATCGTTAAGAAGCTGGATACCCAGACCCTGCCCGATCTGAATAAAACCCTCAAGAGTGCCGATGCCTTGTTGTCCAGTGATTCACCACTGCAAATGGATCTACGCGATACGCTACGTGAGCTGACCAAAGCAGCCAGCTCGTTGAAGAAACTGGCAGACACGCTTGATCAGCAACCGCAATCGATTATTTTCGGGAAGCCGTCAGAGGAATCCAAATAATGAAGCGCCTATTGATTCTGCTTACCACAGCCACTGTTGTTACTGCCTGTAGTTCGCCCAAAACGAGTTACTACACACTGAGCGCCCCTCCAGTGACAGCAACAACCCCGATGTCGCATCAAACCCGCATTATGGTTGGGCCCGTGACGGTGCCGTCTCTGGTAGATACGCCACAGCTGGTTGTGAAAAATTCGAACAACCAAGTCACTGTGTACGAATACCAACGTTGGGCCGGCTCCCTCAAAACAGATATTGAACGCGTGGTTGCTGCTGACTTATCTCGTGACTTGAACACACCCAATGCCTGGAGTTATTCGCAGAGCCCTTTTGCTCAGTTTGACTATCAGGTGTTGATCGACGTTCAACGCATCGACAGCAAATTGGGCGATTCAGTCACCATAGATGCGCTATGGACGATTAAATCGACCGCCACAAAGAACAGCTCTCTTACAGCGGCAAAACAGAAGCCTATTAAAACGCATGCAGACGCCCCTGCGCACCCAGCCAACCGCACCGGTCGTTCCGTCATCACTGAACCGGTTTCAGGTTCCGGCTTTGATGCCCTGGTGGCGGCACAAAGCAGCGCCTTTGATCGGTTAAGTGCTGACATTGCCAAATCGATTCAAGCACATTGATTATTGGCCAGCATAGATTCAAGGGACTGTTGCCCTCAAAAGAGGGCAACGATCTTTGATGGGCGTCAATGAATGTGCTTTTAGCGCATCGAATGATGCCCACGACCACCGGATATAGACGACAATACAATCGGGATTGTCCTGTGCCAAGTGTGCCCAATGAAACCTGAAGCCGTTCAGAAAATTAGAAATGTTGTTTTTGACGCTGCGGTTGCGCTGGTAACGATTCCTTTTGGCCTGATTCTGGGGCTCGCGGGTTTTGCCTTGCCTCTTAAGGTACGGTTCTGGCTAGTTAAATGTTGGCGCCGCTGCTTTACTTTCTTTGAGCGCCATATCCTGGGCATTCGCGTTGAAGTTATCGGGATCGAAAACATCCCTAAAGAGCCCTGCATTGTTATTTCTAATCATCAATCAGCCTGGGAGACGGTGGGTCTGCAAACCTTGTTCTCTCCCTGTGTCTTTGTATTGAAAGAAGAATTACTCAAGATTCCGTTTTTTGGCTGGGGTCTTAAGGCGGTCAAGATGATCGCCATCGACCGGGAATCTTCTAAACAGGCACTGAAGAAGGTCACCGAACAGGGACTGGACCGAATTCATTCCGGCATCACAGTGATTGTCTTCCCCGAGGGCACCCGCGCCGACCCGAACGAACGGCTGCCCTTTCAGATTGGCGGCGCCTATCTGGCCAGCAAGTGTCATGCCCCGGTCATCCCTGTTGCCCATAATGCCGGTACCATCTGGCCGAAAGGCTCCTCAGTCAAAGGGCCTGGCGTCATTCGGGTGGTTATCGGCGAACCGATCATGCCGGGGCTGCGCGCCCAGGCACTGAACGACCGCGTCGAGAGCTGGATTCGGCAACAGAACACCGAAGCGGCTAACTAAAGTGTCTTACAAACAATCGGGCACCGCACCAGCACTCCTTGCATTTATGCAGGCCCACCGCATTACCCTCAAGCTATCGAGGTTTATTCGCGCGAAATTCATGCGAAAATTGCCCCAAATAGCCCCTTTTAGCAAAGATATCTCTGTTGGTTACAGCCAACTGGTATATTTAGCCACGCAATAAGTTTTTCACTCGAGACCTCCATGAAACGTGTTGATGATTTCCGGTTGATGTTCGGAAAAAAGGAAATAGTCCCAATTATCATTGGCGGGATGGGTGTGGATATTTCCACCGCAGCGCTCGCTTTGGAAGCGGCTCGCCTCGGTGGCATCGGTCACATTTCGGATGCCATGGTTCCTGACGTCTGCGATAAGCGCTTCAATACGACCTTTGTTAAAGATAAGACCAAGTTCTACAAACTGAATATTCCCAACTCTGACAAATCAGCGGTTAAGTTTGATTTGGGTCTGTTGGCAGAAGCCACCAAACTGCACGTCGCAGCAACCATGGAAGCCAAGCGTGGCGACGGCATGGTGTTTGTGAACTGCATGGAAAAGCTCACGATGAATGCCCCGCGCGAAACGCTGCAGGTGCGCATGGCATCGGCGCTAGATGCTGGCATTGATGGCATTACATTAAGTGCCGGTTTGCACTTGGGGTCTTTTTCGCTGATCGAAAATCACCCGCGCTTTCGCGATGCCAAACTTGGCATCATCGTTTCGTCGGTACGTGCGCTGCAAATTTTTCTACGAAAAAACGCGCGTCTGAACCGCCTACCAGATTACATCATCGTCGAAGGCCCGCTGGCGGGTGGCCACTTGGGCTTTGGCCCAGACTGGGCACAGTATGATCTGGCAACCATTATTGCCGAGATCGTTCAGTATCTTAAGGCTGAACATCTGGATATTCCTGTCGTCGCTGCGGGCGGCATCTTTACCGGTAGTGATGCCGTATCGTTCCTCGAGAGCGGCTCTGCTGCGGTTCAAGTGGCAACGCGCTTCACCGTAGCCGATGAGTGCGGTTTGCCCAACAAGGTGAAGCAAGAATACTTCAAGGCGAGCGAGCAGGATATCGAAGTGAACAACATTTCGCCAACCGGTTACCCGATGCGTATGTTGAAGAGCTCTCCCGCCATTGGCTCGGGCATCCGCCCTGGGTGTGAGTCTTATGGCTACCTGCTTGATGGCAATGGTAACTGTGCGTATATCACTTCGTACAATCGTGAAATTGCCAACCATCCAAACACCAAGAATATATCGGTGATGGATAAGACCTGTCTGTGCACGCACATGAGCAACATGAATTGCTGGACCTGCGGACAGTTTACTTATCGTTTGAAGGACACAACGCACCGCCTGGAAGATGGAAGTTATCAGACATTAAGTGCAGAGCATATCTTTAAAGACTACCAATACAGTACGGATCAAAAGATCGCCCTGCCGTCTGCAGTCTAATTGCCATATGCTCGGGCAGTGACGTCAACTGCTCGCACCACAAGCAAAGCCAATCCCATAGGGATTGGCTTTTTTATTGGGCACAGACGCCTATAATACAAAAATGCCTTGGGATAAATTTTTAGATTTCGCACATATATCACCTGAAGCCAGCCTTGTTGTAATGCTGACCCTGGCCGTTTTCGGCGTTTTATTAACGCGTATCTTTAAGCTTCCCTCGATGCTCGCCTATCTTTCGATTGGTCTGCTGATTAGCGCAACCGGCATTGATCTCATTCCGGGTGACAACGACATCAGGGAAATTGCCGAGTTTGGCATTGCCTTTCTGATGTTCTCTATCGGTTTGGAATTCAGCATTGCTCGTCTTTTACAGATGCGCCAGAAGGTATTTACACTCGGCCCTTCCCAAATGTTCCTGACTGCCATTGGCAGCATGTTGATCACGTGGTTAGGCTACGACCAGGGTTGGCGAGCCGGGCTGGCTGTTGGCTTAGCCATCGCGATGTCGTCCACCGCGATCATGGCGAAACTTCTAACTGAAAACTTCGAACTTCATTCGCGACATGGCAATCGCACCATGGCCGTACTACTATTTCAAGACTTAGCAGTCGTCCCCAGTCTGCTCATTATTCCAGCACTGGCGCTCAACGAAGGCAACCTCGGCAATGCGCTATTAATTAGCCTGGCATTGAGCATTTTGACGCTCGTGCTCATGTTCTGGATAGGTCGCAAATTGGTAACCGGTCTATTTGCGTTAACCTCACGCTTTCATTCGCCAGAGCTTTTTATGCTCACCGTGCTCTGGCTCGTTTTTGCACTGTCTTTTATGACTAACAGTGCTGGCCTGTCCGAAGCAATGGGTGCGTTTATCGGTGGGATACTGGTATCGGAGACACTGTATCGCCATGAAGTCGAGGCTGACATAAGGCCGTTCCGTGATGTGCTACTGGGGATTTTCTTTGTTTCCATCGGCATGATGCTCGATGTAGGATACGTTCTGTCACACGTGCCCATTATCTTGGCGGGGCTTGCGTTGCTTATTGCAGGCAAAACATTAGTAACGCTTGCTGTTACACGTATCTACCACGCACCTTGGCCTGTCGCTATTCGCACAGCCGCTCAGCTCGCCATGGCCGGGGAGTTCGGCATTGTGCTATTAACACTGGCTTTCAATCAAAGCCTGATCAATGATGAAATTTTTCAGTCCACGCTGGCCGTGATGCTGTTATCCATGTTTGTTGCCCCATTTCTGATTAATGCAGCAACGCGCATTGCGAGACGCGTCGACATCAACTCAGCGCCCGATGCCAATACACCGATCCTAAAACAGCATACGCACCAGGATGCTCCATCCCATTTGGAATACGATCACCACGTGTTGATTTGCGGCTTTGGCCGAACCGGCCACGTTGTTGCCGAGTTTCTTTCTGCCGAAAATCTGCCCTGGGTGGCTATTGATATCAATGCCAACCGCGTTCAACAGGCCACCCACGAATACGGCCACATTATTTTCGGACGTGCCGAACGGCCGGAAGTTCTAAGTGCGGCGGGCTTACGTACAGCCCGCCTTGTTGTGATTTGCTTTCCGGATCCGAATTCTGTCGAGCGCATGCTCGTAGCGCTCCGACGAACTCGCCCCGATGTGCTTATTGTTGTACGCGCTCCGGACGATAGCTTCCGTGACCGTTTCATGAAGCTTGGCGCGACCGAAGTCATTCCAGAGGTTTTTGAAAGCGGTCTGGGTATCGCCGAAGAAACTATGCGGCAACTTGCAATCCCCCCCGATAAAACTCGCGCCAAAGTGAATGCGATTAAAAATGCACGCTACCGCAGTACTGGGTTAGTCTGAACCGAGCCACCATAACTTAGATGTGACAGGTGGCCCGGCTTCATCAGAGCTTTTTACTACAGATCAAAACGATCTGCGTTCATCACCTTGACCCACGCAGCAACAAAGTCATCAACGAACTTCTGTTGGTTGTCGTCTTGGGCATACACTTCTGCGATAGCACGCAGTACTGAATTAGAACCAAAAACCAGATCAACACGCGTGGCGGTCCATTTTTGCTTACCGGTGCCTCGCTCAACAATGTCGTAACTATTCCGACCTGTTGGTGTCCAGCGGTAGTTCATGTCCGTCAGATTGACAAAGAAGTCATTGCTGAGCACGCCTTCGCGCTCGGTGAACACGCCATCCTTGGTTGCGCCAAAGTTCGTACCTAACACGCGCATGCCGCCCACCAGCACCGTCATTTCCTGTGCCGTTAAGCGCATCAGTTGCGTGCGATCCAACATCAGTTCCTCAGGCATGACGACATAATTTTGCTTCTGCCAATTACGATAGGCATCTGCTACGGGTTCCAGCACCGCAAATGACTCCACATCAGTTTGAGCCTGTGTGGCATCACCCCGACCCGGCGAAAACGGCACGCTGACGTTGAAGCCGCCTGCTTTTGCTGCCTGCTCAATACCCACGCTACCTGCCAATACAATGATGTCAGCAACACTGGCCCCTGTTTCTGCCGAGATCTTTTCGTAGACGGCAAGCACGCGTTCAAGGCGGGCAGGCTCATTGCCTTCCCAATCTTTCTGAGGTGCCAGGCGAATTCGTGCGCCATTAGCCCCACCCCGCTTATCGGACCCACGGTAAGTGCGTGCACTATCCCAGGCCGTACTCACCATGTCGCTGACCGACAGACCGCTAACGGCTATTTTGCCTTTGACTGCGGCAACATCGTAATCTTTACGTCCAACCGGCACCGGGTCTTGCCAGATGAGATCTTCTTTAGGGACATCCGGCCCCACATAGCGCGCCTTAGGACCCATGTCACGGTGGGTAAGCTTGAACCAGGCACGGGCAAAGACTTCTGAGAAATAGGCCGGATCTTTGTGGAAACGTTCTGCAATCAGTCGGTATGCCGGATCCACCTTCATCGCCATATCGGCATCGGTCATCATCGGCATGCAGCGAATACTGGCGTCTTCAACATCAACTGGCATGTCTTCCGGCTTGATATTGACCGGCTCATATTGATGTGCGCCCGCAGGGCTTTTCGTGAGGCGCCACTCATGGTTAAGCAGCATATCGAAGTAGCCGTTGTCCCACTTTGTCGGGTGGGATGTCCAGGCACCCTCCACACCGCTCGTTACTGTATCCCGGCCAATACCCCTAGTTTTGTGATTCATCCAGCCGAGGCCTTGCTCTTCAAGAGGCGCACCCTCTGGCGCCGGGCCCAGGTTGGCGGCATCGCCGTTACCGTGCGACTTGCCAACGGTGTGTCCGCCTGCGGTAAGCGCAACGGTCTCTTCATCGTTCATGGCCATACGCGCAAAGGTGATGCGAATATCATGCGCTGTTTTTAACGGATCCGGCTGACCATCCACCCCTTCCGGGTTAACGTAGATCAGACCCATCATCACTGCGGCTAACGGGTTTTCCAGATCCCGTTCTCCAGAGTAACGCGAGCCGCTACCACCACTCTTTTGCAGCCACTCCTTTTCTGCACCCCAGTAGATATCCTTTTCCGGATGCCAGATGTCTTCACGGCCAAACCCGAAACCAAAGGTTTTTAGTCCCATCGATTCATAGGCCATGTTCCCAGCGAGGATCATTAAATCTGCCCAGCTAATTTTGTTGCCGTATTTTTTCTTGATCGGCCAGAGTAGTCGGCGGGCTTTGTCCAGGTTGCCATTGTCTGGCCATGAGTTCAGCGGTGCAAAACGCTGGTTGCCGGTACCCGCGCCACCACGACCATCTGCAATACGATAGGTGCCTGCAGAATGCCAAGCCATGCGAATGAAGAGACCACCATAGTGCCCCCAATCTGCAGGCCACCAGGGTTGACTATCCGTCATGAGCTTTTTCAAATCGGTTTTAAGCGCATCAACGTCAAGATTTTTTAAGGCCTCACGATAGCTAAAGCCTGCCCCCATCGGGTTCGTCTTTGTATCCTGTTGATGCAGGATGTCTAGATTGAGAGACTTAGGCCACCAAGCCTGATTGCTGTTTGCGTTACCGCTTTCCGTAATTGCGCCATGCATTACCGGACATTTACCTGCTGTGGTCATTACGGTTCTCCTCTTCGTTGCATTGCGCTGTGCCATGCATGTCACCAATTTAGGATGATCCTTTGATAGTGTCCAATCATATTTACAAATAAGACCGATAGTTACCATCTATGCGGCAAATTATGCCGTTGTAATATTTTCAGGTGTATATGCTGCGGCGCACAATCTGTACTACAATCGCGTCCAGAACAAACCACTTAATTTTTTACAGGAGACACAAAATGACCAAACCATTTAACGCCGAAGAACTGATCGCCGCTAACAGCGCTGCCCTTGCTCATTACCAGTCGGTTGCTAATACCGCCCTGGCTGCTGTTGAAAGCCTCGCCGCTTTGAACCTTGGCTTTGCCCGTGAGTCGCTCGAAAACACATCGAAGCACACACACGCTGCACTGTCGGCCAAGACCCCTCAAGATGTTGCTGCACTGCAATCAAAAGCCGTTCAGCCAGCTGCTGAAAACCTGATGGCCTACACCCGTACCGTTTACGAAATTTCGACCGGTGCCGCTAAAGAAATCGCTGATCTGATCAAAGGTCAATTTGACCAACTGAACCAGGCCGCTCAAGAAGCCGCTGTTAACGCTGCCAAAGCATCGCCATTTGGTGCTGACGTTGCACTGGCCGCTGTAAAGCAAGCTGTTGCTGCCGGCAACAACGCCTACGAAAACTTCAGCAAAGCAACCAAGCAAGCTGCTGAAATGACCGAAGCCAACATTACTAAGGCAACGACCGCAGCTGTACGCGCTACCAAGGCTAAGTAAGCAAGACCCTTTCCTTAGAGAAAGAAAACCCCGCTGACGACTTAGTCGCAGCGGGGTTTTTCATTTGGGCCACCAGCCTTTTCTTATACGGGCAATACCGGGTAATCGATATAACCCTCAGCACCGCCACCATAAAGTTTATCGGCCTGCAGCTCGTTAAACGGGAGATCCTCTTTCAAACGGCGGACCAGATCCGGCGTGCTGATAAAGGGCCGACCAAATGCCACAAGGTCTGCCTTGCCGCTGGCGATTTCCGCCAAAGCATCATCTCGCGTGTAACAATTGTTGACCATCCACGCACCCGGATATTTGCTGTGAAGTGCTTCGTAGTCAAAGGCCTCGGCTGTTTGTCGTGAGCTACCCGTTTCGCCTTCGATCACGTGCAGATAGGCCAAGCCAAACGGTGCGAGCTGCTCAACGACATAGCCATACAACGCCTGCGGATTGCTATCGAGCTCAGTGGAACCACCAAAGGTGGTCATCGGGCTTAAACGCACACCGGTGCGACCGGCACCCACTTCTTTTGTAACCGCCTGTACGACCTCTAAGAGCAAACGGGCACGATTTTGAACTGTGCCGCCATAAGGGCCTGTGCGATCGTTAACACTATCGCGCAAAAACTGTTCAATGAGATAGGTGTTGGCTGCATGAATTTCCACCCCATCAAATCCTGCTTCAAGCGCATTACGCGCTGCTTTACGGTAATCCTCAATCAGGGCAGGAATTTCTTCATCGGTTAATGCGCGAGCCGGTGACACAGGTTCAAAACCATTGCGCGTAAAGGTCATGGCTTTAGATGGCTGAACTGAAGACGACACAGGGGCAGCACCCTCTGGCAACAGTGACGTGTGCGAAATGCGCCCCACGTGCCAGAGTTGCAGCACAATCTTGCCACCCGCCTGGTGAACGGCATCCGTCACGTGTCGCCAGGCGGCAACCTGCTCTTGAGAATAAATCCCCGGGGTATCCAGATAGCCTTGTCCCATCGGGCTGATCTGGCTCGCTTCGGCAATAATCAAACCTGCCGCTGCGCGCTGTCGATAATAGTCCACGGTCATCGGCCCGGGACAGTTGCCTGCAATGGCACGATTACGGGTCAACGGCGCCATGACAATCCGGTTGTTAAGCGAGATCTCTCCGATCTTGATTGGATCAAACAGTGTGGTCATATTTAACTTTCTGCAGTCAATTAATTAGGCAAGTGATTTCATATCGATTACGAAACGATACTTCACATCGCTTTTCAGCATCCGCTCATAGGCATCGTTAATGTAAGCCATCGGGATCATTTCAACATCTGAAACAAGGTTGTGTTTGGCGCAGAAATCCAGCATCTCCTGGGTTTCAGCAATGCCGCCAATCAGGGAACCTGCCAGTTTTCGGCGCTTGAAAATCAGGTTGAATACTTCGGTTGACGGGTGTGGTTCGGCCGGTGCGCCGACCAGCGTCATTGTTGCGTCTTTTTTCAACAGTTGCAGGTACGGATCCAGTTTATGAGGCGCGGCGACCGTATTCAAAATGAAATCGAGCTGGTTCGTGTATTTCGCCATCTGCTGTTCATCGGTGGAGATGCAGACTTCATCAGCGCCGAGACGTTTTGCATCGGCGACTTTGCTGGCCGAAGTGGTAAACAACACTACCTGCGCACCCATCGCATGGGCGATCTTTACCGCCATATGGCCGAGGCCACCCAAACCAACGATCCCCACCTTTTTACCGGGACCGACGCCCCAATGCTTTAGCGGCGAATACGTTGTGATGCCTGCACACAGCAACGGTGCAACAGCCGCCAAAACCTCTGGCGCATGTTTGATATGCAAGGCAAAAGTCTCTTTCACGACGATGCGCTGTGAATAGCCACCAAAGGTATTCTCACCGCCAAATACGGGTCCGTTGTAGGTCCCTGTAAATCCACTCTCGCAATATTGCTCTTCACCCTCATCACACGAAGCACAATGACCACAACTATCGACCATGCAACCAACGCCGGCGAAGTCACCCACTTTGAAATTTTTTACCTGACTCCCCACCGCTGAAATTTGACCAACAATCTCATGGCCAGGGACCGACGGATAAATGGTGTTTTTCCATTCGTTGCGCGCCGTATGTAAGTCTGAGTGGCAGACCCCACAATACAGAATCTCTATTTGCACATCATCCGGATTCAATGGGCGGCGTTCAATCTCCAGCCCAGACAATGCGCCCGCTGCATTTTGTGCCCCATATGCTTTTACTTTGGTCATGTCTCATCCTCTCTGTTTAGGTTAAATCATGATTTGTATTATCCAGACTAAACGAACCGGAGTTTGCATTTGCACAATATGTCATTGAAATATATAGGATAGGAATCAACCAAAGCTTGATGCCAATCAACAAAATTTATAGGTAATTAACTTGTTATGTACTGGACAATTGGAGGATAATTGCCTCAGACCCCAAAAAGGGGCGTGGAGTGAGACATGCAATTCAAAATAGAAATCCGGGTGCCCGCCACTGGCGAGTGGGTCTTTCTGGAAATGGTAGAAGAAACCATGGAAGCCATCGCCAATTACGCACGTTTGCTAAAGCAGGTGTACCCGGAGTATCGTGTGCGGGCACTTGATGCAATCACCATGAAAGCCATCGTAATGGTCTAGTCGGGAGCTGCGGTAGTTGATGAAACAGGCGTTAATAACTGATCTGGCCGGTATTCGTATCGGCCATTTTACTGATACCCGACGCCCGACAGGCTGTACCGTTGTGCTTTGCCCAGAAGGCGTTATAGGCGGCGTTGCCGTTGTTGGTGCCGCGCCCGGCACACGAGAAACCGATCTCCTCAACCCCACCAGCACCGTGAACGAAGTCCACGCCGTTGTGCTAAGCGGTGGCAGCGCCTTTGGTCTGGATAGCGCCAGCGGTGTCATGCACTGGCTGCACGAGCATCACCACGGCCTTCAGGTTGGCCCCGTACGGGTACCCATTGTTCCCGGTGCGGTTTTATTTGACCTGCTGGTTGATGATTTTGCACAACCGACAGGCTCTGGCATTACGCCCGATGCCCATGCGGGTTATCAAGCCTGCGTCGATGCGATACAAAACCCGGCCTCAGCGCTGGCTCAAGGCAACATCGGCGCTGGCGCCGGTGCAACCGTGGGCAAATTAAACGGCCCGGCATGCGCCATGCGCGGCGGCCTGGGCTGGGCAGCCCTTAATGTAAATGGCATCATCATTGCCGCAGTGATTGCCTGCAACGCCGTTGGCGATGTCGTAGATCCGCACACCGGCGTCATACTTGCCGGTGCCCGTACAGCACCAGAATCTCTAGACTGCATTAATGCGGTAGAAGCAGAGCTCGATGGACTTTCTACCAATGGCTTACATGCCGGCAGCAACACCACGATCGGCGTGATTATCACGGATGCGACACTCACCAAGGCGCAGGCTCAACGCCTGGCGCAGGTCGGGCATGATGGTCTGGCGCGTACTATTCGGCCAGTACACACGGCCATGGATGGCGATACGCTTTTTGCGCTGGCCACCGGTAAAAACCCAGCAGCCATTGACGTAATGCAGCTCGCTACGGCTGCCGGCGAAGTCACTGCCATGGCCGTCATGAATGCCATCAAAAATGCACAGTCACTCAAACTGGGCAAGACCTGGTGGCCGGCTGCCAACGAACGTCAAATCACTACCCCCTAAGCATTCAACAGGCGTAGGATAAACACATGAATCGTTACGCAGGAGAACATCATGGGTGGTATTGATATCTCGGTTGCCCGTTGCGAGACGGCCGGAGAAATGGTTCTTACAGATCAGACGCAACATGAGTGCGCACTGGAACACCATTGCCCGAAAGGCACCAAGTGTCCCTTAGATGGTTGCTTTGCAATTCATTCGGGGATTGCCGAAGAACACCCCGAGTGCCACGTCAAGAAATCGGGTTCGAAATCCGGGCGTTAATCCAGGCGCCAATCGCCTGAATTTCTGGCAAGCAGACCTCATGACCCATCGGGTAGGTCTGCCAATCAAAGGTGTATCCCAATTCTGTAACCGTATTCCTGGCGATTTCGCCTAACTTGAGCGACACCACGTCGTCATGCGTGCCATGTGCAATGAAGAGCGGCGTGGGTTTACTTGCCGAGGTTGCTAACTGCGCCGCTTGGGATGGACTCGGAATATAAGTCGACAGGGCAATAATGCCCGCAAGCGCTTCCTTGTAAGAGAGCCCCGTCAAATAAGCTACGGCGCCCCCTTGGGAAAAACCCGCCAGGAAGATGTGATTTGCCGGGATGCCGCGCGCGACCTCCCGCTCAATCAGCCCGGCAATGGTATCGCGCGATGCCAGCAATCCTGCCTCATCGATTTCCCGACTATCGGCTGCCAACGAGATAATGTCGTACCAGGCGGGCATAACAAAGCCGCCATTGCAGGTAACGGGAATTTGAGGTGCGTTGGGAAAAACAAACCGTACTGGAACAGAAGGGTTCAATCCCAGATACGGTACGATCGGCTCGAAATCACTACCATCAGCCCCTAGGCCATGCATCCATATCACTGCATACAGAGGCGCCTGGCCGGTTTCGAGCTCGATCATCAAGCAGATCGATTAACGACGACGCGGTGGCGGCGGCGATCCGGCACCACGGCCTTCAATATGGCGGAAGGTAATACGACCCTTGGTCAGATCATAAGGCGACAGTTCCAGCGTGACTTTGTCACCGGCCAGAATGCGGATGTGATGCTTACGCATCTTGCCTGCGGTATACGCAACGATCGAGTGACCGTTTTCCAACTCAACAAGAAAACGTGAATCCGGCAGAACTTCCTGCACTACACCGTTCATTTCAATTAGTTCTTCTTTTGCCAATGCGGGCTCCTGGTTCATTTTGGCGCAGTGCACATGATCCTGTAGTTTGACCCTCAGGTCAAACAGCCAAACTTTGTATCCGGCCGCTCCTGGCATATGATTAGGCCATGTTGGCTCTTAAACCACTCCCAAACATCTCATGCTGAACGCCGTTCTAGCCATTTCCGTCGGATCCGCAGTTGGCGCGCTGACGCGTTGGCAGCTGGGGCTGCGTCTTAACCAGCTGTTTCCAACCCTCCCCCCGGGCACCCTTGTTGCCAATATTGTTGGCGGCTACATCATTGGTCTGGCCATTGCCTTTTTTAGTCAAAACAACGAAATAGCACCCGAATGGCGCTTATTAATCGTTACCGGGTTTTGCGGTGGCCTCACGACTTTTTCTACATTTTCTGCCGAAGTGGTCACCCTGCTCCAAGAGGGTCGCTATGCCTGGGCTTCTGCATCGATCGCCGTGCACGTTGGCTGTTCTTTAATTGCAACAATCGCCGGTCTGATGACCTGGCAACTGGCAAGACACGTTTAGGAGTACGCCGCTATGAATGGTTATCAGATTAACTTCTACACCCTACAGAACCGCAAGCATCAGGATCAACCGATTGCCGAGTGGCTCCTGGAGAAGGCGCAGGTCATGGGCATACGCGGTGCCACCGTCATTCATGGTGACGAGAGCTTCGGCAGCGATCGACGCATTCACGCCGCCCGTTTTTTTGAACAGGCCGAGCAGCCAGTCCTCGTGGTCATGGTTGTGACTGAAACGGAATCGAACACCCTCTTTGATCTGATTCAAAGTAGCGGTATTAAAATCTTCTACACAAAGACGGCCGTCGAATTTGGCGTGATCGGCGACTAACTCGCCAATGAAATATCACTGTCACATTTGTGTGAAATACTCCAAACGTTAACCAGTCTAGGCGCGGGAGTTTTCACCATGGCAGAACACACTATCAAACAGTTTGACCTGGAACTCGACGACCTCAAGTCGCGCGTACTTCTCATGGGCGGGATTGTCGAACAGCAAATGCGTCAGGCCATGCAGGGCCTGTACGAAGCTGATCAGACGCTTCTGGCTGCCGTCGAACAGGGCGACAGCCGCCTGGATGAAGCTGAAATCCAGCTAGATACCGCCTGTAACCAGATTATCGCCAAGCGCCAACCCACCGCCATTGACCTTCGGATCATCATTGGCGTACAAAAAACCGGGTTGGAACTGGAGAAAGCGGGCAACAAAGCCGTAAAGATCGCACGTACCGCCCGGGCACTACATGCCAAGCACACGCTTTTTACGCCTTCAGTTGAGCTACGCCATCTGGCAGAAGATGCGCTGGATATGCTGCGCAAATCGCTAGATGCTTTCGCCCGCTCAGACACCCTGGCCGCTACTGAAGTCCTGCAAGCAGACGACTTGGTTGATGCCGAATACCGCAGCATCACGCGCCAGCTCATCACTTTCATGATGGAAGACCCTCGCACCATCTCGCTATCGCTGGAAATTATGAACATGGCCAAAGCGATTGAACGTGTAGCAGACCACGCACGTGCTGTCGCAGAAAACCTGATCTACATTACAGCAGGCATGAACGTGCGTCACTTCAGCGTTGAAGAAGTCCGCACGCATTTGCTTGGCCAACAAGATAGCCACTAAATCAAGGGGCGCAACATGGCGGCAACGATACTCGTCATAGAAGACGATCCGTCGATTCGCGAACTCCTGGCCATCAACCTGGAAAGCAGCGGCCACCGGGTGGTCGAAGCAGCATCAGCTGAAGAGGCCGAGCAGTTTATTACAGCGAGTTTGCCTGATCTGATTCTGCTGGACTGGATGCTACCGGGTCGCCCCGGACCGCAATTTGCCGCACGCCTGCGCGAATCTGAACGCACAGCCGATGTGCCCATCATCATGCTCACGGCCAGAACTGATGAACAAGATCGTATCACCGGGCTGGAAATGGGTGCCGATGACTACATGGTCAAACCCTTTTCTCCCAGAGAACTCGTTGCACGCATCAAAGCCGTACTGCGCCGTCGCAAACCACAACTGACTGAAGACAAAGTCGCTTTTGGCAGCCTCGTTCTGGACCCGGTCACCCACCGCGTTTATGCCAACGACACCCCGGTGGTTATCGGCCCCACCGAATTTCGCTTACTTCACTTTTTCATGACCCATCCGGAACGGGTGCATAGCCGTTCCCAACTACTCGACAAGGTCTGGGGTGACCATGTATTTGTTGAAGAACGCACGGTCGATGTACACATTCGCAGGTTAAGATCTGTCTTAGAAGCTAGTGGTCACGACAGTCTTATCCAGACCGTTCGAGGCAGTGGCTATCGATTTTCGGCCACTGCAGGCTGAAATTGCTCTGCCACCGTAAGCGTGGCGAACCTCAGTTTCTCGGCTAGACGACATGACTTTTATTGAAGGCTTGCTCCTTGTCATTATCGGTGTGCTGGGCTTCCGTCTGTATATGCACAGACGTTACCTACGCCGCATGCTTGACTGGATCTCCGGCCCACTCGATGCCCCTGTACCCGATGCGTCCGGCATCTGGGGAGAATTTGTCTCCCGCATGAATCGCCGCGTCAAAACACGCCAACAAGAAAAAGACCTTCTAGAGCAATCGCTTGAGCAGTTTCAGAGCGCACTTGAAGCCCTGCCCGATGGCGTGATCTTCATGGACGCCCATCGACGTATTCTCTGGATGAACAGCCTGGCCGTCGATATGATGGGGCTCATCCCGGGGCAGGATCAGGGCACCCCCATCGAGCACCTGGTACGCGAACCCGAATTTGCTGCCTACCTGCAACGAGGGGATTTTTCCGAACCTTTGATGTATCACCCCAACCGCCGCGACCAGGCATCCTACATGATCAGCCTAATCAGTTATGGGGTTGATCGGAGCCTGCTGGCGATTCGCGATTTGACCCGGATTGAAAAGCTGGAAAACGTTCGCCGTGACTTCGTGGCGAATGTGTCACATGAGCTAAAAACACCGCTCACCGTGATTAACGGCTTTATTGAAACGCTACAGATGCACCACGAGTCGTTGTCTGCCGAAAAGCGTCAACGCTACCTTGATCTAGCGCTATCCCAATCCCACCAGATGGGCCGCCTGATCCAGGATCTGTTGACGCTTTCTTCGCTAGAGGCACGTGCCAATCTTGCCGACCAGACGCATGTACCGGTTAAAGCGCTGATAGATGAACTGGTGGTTTCTGCCGAAGCAATTTCTGATCGCAAACACACGTTGAGCATCGATATACCGACTGATTTATCTATTCTCGGTTCAGCAATGGCGCTACGCAGTATTTTCGGCAACCTCATTAATAACGCCGTCAATTACACCCCTGCGGGTGGGCGCATTACGATCTCCTGGCGAGAAACTGAGCGTGAAGGCATCTTTAGTGTTCAAGATACCGGTATCGGCATTCCAGCCATTCACTTGCCTCGAATATCCGAACGCTTTTATCGGGTAGACCAAGGGCGTTCGAGAGAAACTGGTGGCACCGGTTTAGGTTTGGCTATTGTCAAACATGCACTCAGCCGCCACCAAGGACATCTGGAGATCAGAAGCCAGGTCAATCAGGGCAGCACTTTTGAAGCCTGCTTTCCTAAAGAGCGCTTCAGCCGATCCTAATTGCTGAAGCACTCGGGTCCTCTTATTAACCGAACCGCCCTGTAATGTAGTCTTCGGTTTCTTTGCGCTTAGGCTTCATAAAGAGCTCATCCGTCACACCAAACTCCATCAACTCGCCCAGATACATATACGCCGTGTAATCTGAAACGCGGGCAGCTTGCTGCATGTTGTGGGTCACGATAGCAATCGTATAAGCGCTCTTCAGCTCAAACACCAACTCTTCGATCTTTGCTGTAGAAATCGGGTCCAGCGCCGAGGTTGGCTCATCCAGGAGTAGCACATCTGGTTTTACAGCCACGCCTCGAGCAATGCACAAGCGCTGCTGCTGGCCACCTGACAAAGAGAGGCCGCTCTGGTGCAGCTTGTCTTTTACTTCTGTCCATAATGCCGCCTGCTCGAGCGCCCACTGCACGCGGTTATCCATATCAGCGCGCGACAGGTTTTCGTACAAGCGCACACCAAAGGCAATGTTTTCGTAAATCGACATCGGAAACGGCGTTGGCTTCTGAAACACCATGCCAACACGCGCACGCAACAGATTTAGGTCGTAACCTTTTTCAAGTGTGTTGCGCCCGTGGAAAATAATCTCGCCCTCGGCGCGCTGCCCGGGATACAGATCGTACATCCGGTTAAAGGTACGTAGCAGCGTTGATTTACCACAACCCGAAGGCCCGATGAATGCCGTTACTTTTTTCTCGGCAATGTCCATCGACACCGACTTCAGGCCCTTGAAATCGCCGTAATAAAAATCCAGATTGCGAACTTTCAGCGCAGCGTTAATACCTTGATCGGAAAGAAATTCGGACATGATGACCTCGTTAAATACTTAAGACTTTGAACGACTCTGGAACACCACACGGGCCAGAACGTTGAGCAGCAACACCAGAATGGCAATCAGAGCAGAAGCCCCCCAGGCAAGGCTCTGCCAGTTTTCATAAGGGCTCATTGCAAAGTTGAAGATCGTCACTGGCAGATTAGCCATCGGCTCATTCATGTTCCAGGTAAAGAACTGATTGTTGAGTGCCGTAAACAATAGCGGCGCCGTTTCACCGGCAATGCGCGCCACAGCCAATAGAATCCCGGTAATAACGCCGCCCTGCACCGCACGCAAACAAACATCCAGACTGACACGCCAGCGTGGCATACCCAGCGCAAAGGCTGCTTCCCGTAAGCTACCTGGCACTAGCTTGAGCATGTTCTCAGTCGTGCGCACGACCACGGGCACCGCAATCAACGACAACGCGACCGAACCAGTCCAGCCGGAAAAGTGTTTGGTCGTTGTCACAAAGAGCGCATAGACAAACAACCCGATCACGATTGATGGTGCCGACAACATAATGTCTGTAACAAAGCGCGTAACTGAAGCGACTTTCGATCGATCACCAAATTCGGCCAGATAAATCCCCGCCAGAATACCAATCGGTGTCGAGACTACAGTGGTGAGCCCCACGATGAGCAAACTACCCACAATGGCGTTGGCCATGCCACCGCCTTCAGAGCCAGGGGCCGGCGTCGACTCTGTAAAGAACGCCCAGTTCATCGCTGGCAGCCCTTTAATAAAGAGTGTGCCTAGAATCCAGACGAGGCCAGCAACACCAATCGCTACCGCAATCCCCGATAGCGTTGTACTCAAGCCATTAACGAATTTACGACGTTGATAACGGGCATCCATTAGCGACCTCCCGCTTTACGCTCACCCTGTTTGATCAGCCATTCAGAAGCTGACAACACAACAAAGGTAATAATGAACAGAATAAGCCCCAGGCCAAACAAGGCGGGGATGTGCATGCTGGCATCTGCTTCGGCAAACTCATTGGCTAGCGTTGATGCAATCGAGTTGCCTGGCGCAAAAAGGTTCAACGCAAAACGATTGGCGTTACCGATCACGAAGGTCACGGCCATTGTCTCGCCTAAGGCTCGGCCAAGGCCCAGCATAATGCCCCCGATGACGCCCACGCGGGTATAGGGCAGCACAATATTGCGAATGACTTCCCAGCGTGTACAGCCAATGCCATAGGCGGATTCTTTAAGCACGCTAGGAACTGTCTCGAACACATCCCGCATCACCGATGCAATAAACGGAATAATCATGAGCGCAAGCACCAGGCCGGCGGTGAACACACCGAGTCCCAACGGTGGCCCGGCAAAGAAAGGTGCGCCTAACCAGTTAATCATCCAGGGCTGAACGTACTCCTGCACCATCGGTGCAAAAATAAACAAACCCCAGAAACCATAAATAATCGAAGGCACGCCAGCAAGCAGCTCAATCGCTGTACCCAGTGGGCGTCTCATCCAGACCGGGCAAGACTCCGTCAAAAACATCGCAATACCAAAACTAATCGGAACGCCGATCAATAGCGCGATGAGCGACGTAGCGAGCGTGCCCCAGATGGCAATACCGGCACCAAACTCACCGGTCGAAGGGCTCCAGGTGGTGCTGTAGAAAAACCCCAGACCGAATTCATTGATGGCAGGCCAAGCCTGCACCATCAGCGATACCAGAATACCGAACAACACCAGCAACACAAGCGCAGCAAAGCTGAACGTAATGCCGGCAAAAATACGGTCTTGCCGCAAAAACACAGCAGACTTTTCAGCCTGCCGTTTCATCGCGGCCTGAACGGCTGCTTCGGTTTCGATGGTGTTTTGAGGCATTACTTGGCCGTATAAACTGGTTTGCCATCCGGGCCTTTAATCTCACCCCAGCTCTTGATGATGGCTTTAACAGCATTATCTGGCAGCGGCACATAATCCAGCGCTACCGCCATTTTCTGTCCCTTGGTCAGCGCCCAGTTGAAGTACTTCAGCACTTCGGCACTCTGTTCCGGTTTTTCTGCTTTCTTGTAGATCAAAATGAACGATGCAGACGTAATCGGCCAGGAGTTAGCACCCGACTGATTGTTCAGATTCACTGCAAAGTTAGGCGTACCAGTCCAGCTGGCTTTCGATGCGGCTGCTGCAAAACTCGCTTCATTCGGCTGTACAGCCTTGCCATCACGATTGATGAGCGACACGTGTGACATCTTGTTCTGCTTGGCATAGGCGTATTCCACATACCCCACCGCACCATCAATCTTGGTCACGTTTGCTGCAACACCCGCGTTGCCCTTACCACCCACGCCGGCTGGCCAGTTAACGGTTTTACCTGCACCAACGACACCCTTGAAAGGTGGGGAGACTTGGGCCAAAAAGTCGGTAAAGACGGCCGTCGTACCCGACGAATCCGAACGGTAAACAATCGTAATAGCAGTATCCGGCAGCGCCACACCCGGGTTGACCGATGCAATTGCCGGGTCATTCCATTTAGTAATCTTGGCGCGGAAAATATCCGACAGCGTCGCGTTATTCAGTTTCAACTGCCCGGGAGCAATACCCTTGATGTTAACAACGGGCACGACGCCACCAATGATGGCTGGAAATTGTGCCAATCCGCTTTTTTCCAGTTCGGCAGCGGCGACAGGGTCATCGCTTGCGCCGAAATCAACGGTCTTCGCCTGGATCTGTTTAACACCACCACCTGAACCAATCGCCTGGTAGTTAATCGTCGTTCCGGTTTCTGCTTTGTAGGCTTCTGCCCACTTCGCATACATCGGCGCAGGGAAAGTAGCGCCAGCACCCGTTAGCTGGGCAGCATTCGCGCCCGCAACCAGACCCGCCGACATCAGCAGGCTCACCAACAGCTTATTCACAGAAACTTTCATCGCTTAGACTCCAGTAGTTGATCCCGTAGCGCACATGCGTGGGACTTAAAATTTCAACAAGCTGAAGTCTAGGGGGTCAACATTACCGAATTGTGACAATCGGTCATTTCAACAAAAAATCATGCAACTTGCCCGCATCGCCACTGGCGACAATGCGACCGGCCTTACTGTCCTTTTGATGGGCATACATCGGGTCGTAATATTCCCGCAGCAGCAGTTCAATCCACAACCGGTGCCCCTCGACCGCGCCAGATAGGCGCTGCGCCGTCAGCGCCTCAGCCATCATCGCCGATGCCCGCTTGTATCGCTCGCCGCCCAAGCGCTTATGAATATTCGCCAAGCTTTGCTCTAGGTGTGCTTCAAAACGGTTAAAACCATCGTGCCTGCCATAGAACGCCAAATGATCGGCTAACTGCTCCACCACGTAGTCACGCAAAATGCGGCTGACCCTGTTTTCGAAGGTATCTTCTAGCCAAACCAGTGGCGCTTGAGCCATTTGCCGGTACAGTGGCTCGGGCAAGGCGCACTTGCCCACAAAAAGCCCTTCATCTTCAACCACATAGCCCGACAAACCCGCCGCTTCAAGTTGGAGGAAGCGAACGGCGATCTGATGTTCAAAATCAATCTGGGCCGGTTGGCCGCTAACACGCTTTCCAAACCCGGATCCCCGATGGTTAGCGCAGCCTTCCAAATCCAGCGCATGGGGCAACCCCGAGAGCAGCTCGGTTTTTCCTGTGCCCGTCATGCCGCCCACAACCAACATCTGGCGGTCTTTTACCGCTGCCTCAGTGGTGGCCATTAAAAACTGCCGCATGGCCTTATAACCGCCCGCAATTCGGCGATATTGAACCCCGGCCACTTCTGAAAGCCAGCGTTGCACAATCTGCGAGCGCAAACCACCGCGGAAACAAAAGAGATAGCCTTCCGGATAGGCATGTGCAAAGTCAGCCCAAGCTGCGATTCGTTGACTGCGAACCTCGCCCGCTACCAACTGATGCCCCAGCGCAATGGCGGCTTCCTGGCCCAATGCTTTGTAACATGTACCCACCTGTGCCCGCTCTTCATCGGTCATCAGCGGTAAATTAGTCGCTCCGGGAAAGCTCCCGCGACTAAACTCGATGGGTGCACGGGTATCCATCAGCGGCGCGCCACTGAGCAATATTTCCCGGTAGTCGTTAACGGTCTGCAACATCAGCGTACAACAACCGCCTGCGCCTGCTGCGCCACCAATTGTCCAATCGGTTCCAGATTTAACCCAGCCCGTTTTGCGACTTCAAGAAACGCAGCCTCACCATCTGGGGTTACCGCCACCAGCAAGCCGCCACTCGTCTGCGGATCGCACAACAAATGCTTCTGGTCATCACTCAGCGCAGAAATCCGTGGGCCATAGCTCTCAAAATTGCGCAAAGTGCCACCGGGAATGCATCCGGCTGCCAGATATTGGGGCACGCCCGGCAATACCGGTACGGCCGCTGCATCCAGCTCTGCGCTGAGGCCACTGCCATCGGCCATTTCTACCAGGTGGCCCAACAATCCAAACCCCGTCACATCGGTCATCGCCAGCACCTGCGGCAACTGGCCGAAGTCTGCACCGACTTTATTCAACTGAGTCATGCAATCACGAGCCACGTTAACGTATGCCGGTTCTAGCACCCCGCGTTTTTCTGCTGTTGTCAAAATCCCGACGCCCAGCGGTTTGGTCAGATACAGACGACATCCCGCCTGCGCCGTGTCGTTGCGCTTCATATGCCGCTTCTCAACCAACCCGGTAACGGCCAAGCCAAAAATCGGTTCGGGCGCATCAATCGAATGCCCACCAGCGAGTGGGATCCCCGCCGCTTCACACACGGTTCGGCCGCCACGCACGACCTCTCGCGCCAGTTCTGGTGGTAGCACATTGACGGGCCAACCCAGAATCGCAATGGCCATCAACGGCGTGCCACCCATGGCATAGATATCGCTAATGGCATTGGTTGCCGCAATCCGTCCGAAGTCAAACGGGTCGTCCACAATCGGCATAAAGAAATCGGTAGTCGACACCACGCCGCGCTCTGCATCAATGGCATACACCGCAGCATCATCTCGCGATGCATTACCGACCCACAAATTAGGGTCAATATTCTGTAGCCCGCTCCCGGCAACAATGATATCCAGTACCTTGGGCGAAATCTTGCAGCCACAGCCTGCGCCGTGGCTGTATTGCGTCAAGCGAATCGGGTCACTCATGAATCAGTTGCCGCCCATCTGGCAGGTTTTACCCAGGTCACCACATAGACGCATAACGGCATTCACAATACGGGTAGTTTGTGGGTTCTCACCGGCAGGTGCCGTGCCCACAATCATCAGCTGTGACAAATTCTTATTAAGTGCGGTGACATTCAACGTGGCAGACTGATCGCCTTCTTTCAGGTTGATCGTCATCGTTGCCGGGTCGTTACTCACCACGGTAACCTCTTTGTTTCTATTAGTCGCATTCGTGGCCACCTGATACACGCGGCTTGCTGGTGCATCGAGCACCACCGTTGCCACCTGCGTTACCTGCTGCGGGGCTGCCTGACCTGCTGATGCATCCTGTTGCTGCGTTACCTGCTGCACCCGGCCAATCACATGGCGTGCCACCAACACCCACTGCGCCTCGGCCGATAATGGCAATAAGCCAGCCAGCACAAGAGCTGCCGCGCCAACAGCACGGCAAACCATAGATGTCTTACCCATTTTTGTTGTCATCCCGAATCCCCTCACCAAGAAATTTGTTAGCGGTCTGCCGCTGCTTTAATTTGATCCAGCGTGACATAGCCACGCTTCTGCGTATCAATCTTATCGAAATTGGCCGCCACCTTAGGCATACCCTGCTGCGCCTCTTCCAGCGTCAATTTGCCATCCTGGTTCTTATCTGCCGCCGCGAATCTTGCATCGATCTGACGGTCTCTAAAAGATTCCTGCCCGTTTGCCGCAGAAACGCCAACTAATAGCAACGCCATAAAAACTGACTGAATCAGCTGTGCTTTTCTCATTGCAACCCTTTCAATGGCTCGTAATCTTTTAACTCAACCCAATGCGACTATTAAAACTAGACGTACAAGTATTGCGTTTTAGCCGCCAAAAGTCGACACCCCCAAGTACCACTTTCAGGTACGATCGTACCTGTTTTAGGTACACATCAACTGCCTTTCGATGCAAACACTGGGTCCCGATACACTGAACCCGGTTATGTATCTTCCTCAGACCTGTATCTAACCAAAAATCTTGCCATTATTGGTTAGATCGACAATAATCCATTAGAAATCATATGGATAATCTAACCAACCAATCTCTCCTCGATTTTATATCCGGCTTTCCTCAAGGGGTGTCGGCGGGTGAGATTGAGCGCGAATTCAAAACACCACGAACCTCACTCAACCGTCGCCTTAGAGAGCTGGTTGGCACAACGCAGCTGATCGTTACCGGCAAGGGGCCAGCAACGCGCTATCACAGCGCTGACTCACTCGCTTCATTACGAGCCTACTTTGCCAAACCGCACACCGAGCGGACACAAGCCCCTTACGATGAAGCCAAGTTGGCGCCTCTACCAGCGCTTAGCGCTGAAACAGAACAGAAATTCTCACGGCTTCCCCAGTACCTATTAGACAAACGAGCGCTCAGTAAATTTCTGATTGACTTCTCATGCGCATCGTCCGCACTCGAAGGTGGCACCTACTCACTTCTGGACACACAAGCGCTCATTGAATATGGGGAAAAAGCCGCTGACAAACCGCTGCGAGACGCGTTTCTGGTTCTCAACCATAAAGAGGCTTTCGAGTACCTTTACGATCACATGGAGCTCGCGTCTATATACAAGGTACAAGATCTGCTCACCAGCGACCATGACATACCGGAATTAGAAGATGCACCGCACTTTCTCGCGAAGACTGATCGTGGCATCGTGCGCGAACACAGTGATGTGGATATACGCCTAAGCACTTACTTGCCGCCATTTAGGCCAGGAACTGGCTATCTGCAGGAGATGCTCGACAAGGTTCTAAAAGCTGCGGAAGCAATTGATCACCCTATCCAAGCATGCTTTTACTTACTGTCGCGCATTGCGTATCTGCAGCCCTTTAAGGATGGCAATAAGCGCACAGCGCGAGCCATCTGCAATGTACCTCTCATCAAAGCAAAGCTCCCGCCGATCTCATTCGTAGACTTCGGAAAACAAGACTACTTGGTTTCCATGCTGGCATTCTACGAACTAGGTGACATCCGACTACTGGAGAGGTGCTTTGTTGAGGCTTATACCAAATCAACTGTCAGGTTAGGTTCAAAGAGGTAATTCAACCGGCGCGATTTTGTCTAGTAAAGACCGGGCGATTCACCGAAGCACATCAGGCAAACGCAGCTGGCCGGAAATCAACCGGGGGAGCAATGTGTCACGGAGTGTTACGAGAGTTTGGGCCTGGACAAGATTCCCCTTAATTCGCTCCATTACAGAATCAAGTGTTTTCTCAAAGACATCGATAATTTCGTCTGAGGGATAAACCACTGAAACACCAGCCAAGGTATCTCGTGTAATCGTGTCAAATACAGAGCCATGTGTCCGCTGCTTCAAAGTTTCAACCAGCCGACGGGTGCTGAAATAAGTGAAATAGGTATCACCGACTTTGCCGCGTAGTCCATAACAAGATTGGTTCATCGCCATCGCTCGCCCCACGAGAGCCAATCTGCCCACTGTTCCTCGTGCAGATATGATCGTCGTGCCAACAGGCAAGAGTTTCGTCGAAGAACTGTTAAGCCCTACGTTCGTAATGTGCTTTTCAGTATCGATCACGAACACATCCGTTGCCGATGGGGCATCAACGACCGAGAACCAAGGAATTTCACCGTTCCAATACTCTGAAATCGATGTCTTCGGCGTCCCCCCACCGATGACATCAATAGTTTCTGTGAAGGATAAGGCTTGCCACCCCCTGGGCACCAACCCCAACTCCGATTCTTCAAACGAATCCGGGAACAAAGCCGCTGTCGCTTCATCCATGCCTTCTGGCGTACAGCCTTCCATCTTGGCGCGGACGGGGTCGAAATCAATGAACCACGATTTGAACAATGCCTGGACGATTGATTCAAGGGTGGTGTTGGTTTCGCGCAGGAGAGTGATGCGGTCATCAATTGCACCAAGCACGACTGCAATTTCTTGTTGAATACTGAGCGGCGGCAATCGCAGTTTGAACTTGAAGCAGTCCCCAACTCTGATATGACTAACTACAGAACCAGAACCTTCATGACTGTTAAATTGATGTTGTAGCGCAGGCGACAAAAAGGAGTACAAAAGGTATCTTGAATCAAGCACGCTGGGATTGGCACGATACTGCATAAGCCTTTGCCCAAGAAAAACACCTTCAGCCTCAGTGACAAGACCAACCTCGCCAATTGGCGCTTCTCGAGTAAGAATGACATCACCGATTCTTAGTTGAGCGCGTCGAGTCCACGTTTTGTAGGTCTCATCTTCTACATACCTGCATTCATTGAGGTTGATGCGTCCATTTCGAACATTGGTAGTTCGAATCATTCGGAATGGCGTAACCTGATCAACAACAGGCGCTGTTTTATTTACACAATCTACGATAAGTTCGCAAATATTTTCAATAGCAACCAGCGGCCAATCAGAACTCATACCCCAGTCCTTTCAGCTTCTGCCGGATTAGGGCATCGAGTTCGGCGCCCTTAGCCATTTGTCCGCCGAGCTTTTCGGCGAGCTTCTGCATCTTATCGGCAAAGGCTTCGTCGTCGTCTTCAACTTCTTCGGCACCGACGTAGC
>ERZ1034363.202-NODE-202-length-41791-cov-4.416239_pt1 | contig 41791 bp, 42 predicted proteins | sample MGYA00520616_ERZ1034363 | MGnify/ENA primary metagenome ERZ1034363 (study PRJEB33736, sample SAMEA104284506) | Azolla filiculoides | biome: Urban; feature: Water surface; material: Ditch water | place: Netherlands | collected 2015-10-28 | depth 0-0.1 m ...
CCAGATCGTCGGCCATGGCAAACTTGGCACGACCTTCGCCGTGAGACACAATCACCGGCAGCTTGCTACCCTGCATACCTGCCATGAACAGCGATGGCGAGTGTGGCACTTCGGCCATAACCAGGCGCGCTTCGAACTGCTCACTCAGGTTACGCACAAAACGTGGCCAGTGATCGGCACCGGGGATGAGATCTTGCAAGGTGCTCATCATCTGGCAACCATTACAAACGCCCAATGCAAAACTGTCGCCGCGTTGGAAGAAGGTTGAAAAACCTTCGCGCAGGCGTTCGTTAAAAAGAATGGTTCTTGCCCAGCCCTGACCTGCCCCCAGCACGTCACCATACGAGAAGCCACCACAGGCAGCCAGGCCGGCAAATTTATCCAGCGTGACACGGCCCGTGAGCAGATCGCTCATGTGCACATCCACCGCGGTAAAACCGGCACGATCAAAGGCGGCCGCCATTTCTACCTGACCATTCACACCCTGCTCACGCAGAATGGCAACCGATGGGCGGGCACCGGTATTAATGAACGACGCAGCCACATTCTCGGCAGGATCAAACGATAGCGCTGCAAACAAACCGCGATCGCTTGTATCCAGAATGCGGTCGTATTCAGCTTGTGCACAGGCCGGGTTGTCGCGCAGTGACTGGATACGGAACGATGTTTCCGACCAGGCACGCTGTAGTTCAATGCGCGGCTCGGCAAATGCCGTTTTGCCCAGATGCGATACACGGATCTCGTCAGTCTGGTTCGGGTAACCAATCACCTCAGAGTAGCGCGACAAGCCATGTGTACGCAGACGCGTCATCACCGCTTCGCGATCACTACGACGTACCTGAATCAGTGCGCCCAGCTCTTCGCTAAACAGAACGCGCAGCAGGCGTTCGTTACGACGACCTTGCAGAATACCCGGCTTCTTATCGTAATCTACGTCCTGATCCATAGGATCAACACACAGGATATCGGCGTTGATCGTTACACCGCAACGTGAAGCAAAGGCCATTTCAGCAGCAGCAGCAAAGAGGCCGCCATCCGAACGATCGTGATAGGCCAGCAAGAGGCCATCTTCATTCAGCGATTGCACTGCTGCATAGAATGCTTTTAGCTGCTGTGGATCATCTACGTCCGGCGCATCATCACCGGTCGCATCGAATACCTGAGCAAGTGCAGAACCGCCCAAACGATTCTTGCCATTACCCAGGTCAATCAGAATCAATTCGCTATCCGCTTCATCGCGATTCAGTTCCGGCGTCAGCGTCTGAGCGATATCCGGCACACGGGAAAAGGCCGTAACGATTAGCGAGAGTGGCGAAATCACTTCTTGCGACTTACCATTTTCATCCCAGCGCGTACGCATGGAGAGCGAATCCTTGCCGACCGGAATAGCGACATCAATGGCCTGACACAATTCGGAAACAGCCTTTACCGTATCAAAGAGGCGCGCATCTTCACCGGGGGCGCCCGCAGCAGCCATCCAGTTAGCAGACAGCTTGATATCGACCATGCTGCTCACACGCGCAGCGGCCAGATTGGTCAGTGCTTCACCCACGGCCATACGGCCCGACGCTGGTGCATCCAGCACAGCGACCGGTGTGCGCTCGCCCATGGCATAAGCTTCGCCGAGCCGAGTGTTGTAACCCATCGCCGTTACAGCCACATCGGCAACGGGTACTTGCCACGGACCCACCATCTGGTCGCGGGCTGTTAAACCACCCACGCTACGGTCACCGATGGTGATCAGGAATGATTTATCCGCCACCGATGGCAAACGCATCACACGATAAGCGGCGTCTTTCAATTCAATCGCATCGGCATCCAGCGCTGCGGCCTGCTCCGGCGTATGCGTCACATCACGCGTCATGCGGGGTGGTTTGCCCAAAAGCGCATGCATCGACATATCAACCGCATGATTGTTGAACAGGCTGTCGCTCACAATCAGCTGGCCTTCAACCGTGGCCGTACCCACGACTGCAAACGGGCAGCGCTCGCGCTCACACAGTGCCGCAAATCGTTCGATATCCTTGGCGGCAATCGCCAGCACATAGCGCTCTTGCGCCTCGTTACACCACAGTTCTGCCGGGCTCATGCCCGGGTCTTCACTCTGAATGGCACGCAACTCAAAGCGGGCACCAACGCCGCCCGAATGCGCCAGTTCCGGCATGGCATTCGATAGGCCGCCCGCACCCACGTCATGGGCTGAAAGAATCGGATTATCTGCACCCATCTGCCAGCAGCGATCAATCACTTCCTGTGCGCGGCGTTCGATTTCCGGATTACCCCGTTGTACCGAAGCAAAATCCAGATCCGCCTGATTGCTACCAGAGGCCATCGACGATGCAGCACCACCGCCTAGGCCAATCAGCATGCCCGGGCCACCCAGTTGCACGAAGAGCGTGCCTGGCTCAAAGCTTTCCTGCTTGAAAGACTGGCCGGCCTGAATGGAACCGACACCGCCCGCAATCATGATGGGCTTGTGATAGCCATGCACCGTATCACCCACCACTTGCTCATAGGTACGGAAATAACCGGCCAGGTTCGGGCGACCAAATTCGTTATTGAACGCAGCCGCACCAATCGGGCCTTCGATCATGATATCCAGGGCGCTGGCGATACGATCCGGCTTACTGGCCGGACGCTCCCACGGCTGCTTGGCATCCGGCAGGTTTAGATTCGATACCGTAAAGCCACAGAGGCCTGCTTTCGGTTTAGAACCACGACCGGTGGCGCCTTCATCACGAATCTCACCACCAGAACCGGTGGCGGCGCCCGGGAAAGGCGAAATGGCTGTTGGGTGATTGTGCGTTTCTACCTTGGCCAGGTAGTGCGTCAGTTCATTGCTAAACGCATAGGTGCCATCGGCTTTCGGATAGAAGCGTTCGACCTCGGCACCTTCCATAATGGCGGCGTTATCCGAGTAAGCTACCACGGTACCTTGCGGTGTTTTGTTATGCGTGTCGCGGATCATGCCGAACAGTGACTTCGCTTCCGTCACGCCATCAATAATCCAGTCGGCATTAAAAATCTTGTGGCGGCAGTGCTCAGAGTTGGCCTGCGCAAACATCATCAACTCGACATCGGTCGGGTTGCGACCGGCTTCGGTGAAGATATCCATCAGATACTCAACTTCATCATCCGATAGCGCCAGACCCATGTCACGGTTTGCTGCTTCCAATGCTGGGCGGCCGCCCAACACGATATCTACCGTTGCCAGAGGACGCGGCGCAACATGGTCAAACAGCGCATAAGCGGCTTGCACATTATCAAGCACCGTCTCAATCATACGATCATGCAACAGCGCCGTGAGTGCAGCACGCTCAGCGGCTGAAGGTGATTTCTTACCAGCCACTGGCTGGAAGCGGATCACGCGTTCAACGCGAACCACATTGGCCAGACCGCAATGACGCAGGATATCGGTCGCCTTGGACGACCAGGGAGAAATCGTCCCCAGACGTGGCGCCACGATAAAGGTACCGGCTAGATCCTCTGCAGCACCCGTCGCTTCCAGCACCGCATTGAGTCGTTCGGTTTCTGCCGCATCGAGCGGCGCTGAGAGCTCAACCAGATAGAGGTAGTCACTCTCGATCCCGTTAATTGCCGGCCAAGCCGTCTTCAATTTTTCCAGCAAACGTTGCGTACGGAATTCGGAAAGTGCAGCAGCACCACGGAGAGCAATCACAGACGACATGAGCAAGACCCAGATAACCGGCTAACGCTGAAAATCGACCCGTACTACCAGGCCGCCAACGCACCACCGGAGAGACTAAAAAGAAGGTTGAATTATAGCGGAGAGCCCCCTGCGGCAGGATAAAATAAGGCTTTATCACTGACCGGCGGCAAAACCGTGGATTCAGCCCAATTGCACCCTTTTGCATCGATTTCTAGCGCTACGCGCAGCCATTTGCTCACGATTCGTGGGCTACGCGCCGTTGAGGGCACGTTTCAGGCTCAAAACCCCGGCATATCGCTGATGGCACGTGCCGGTCAGGCTGCAGCCCAATGGGTGCGCGAACTCACCGGTGACCGGCCAGACCCGATTCTGGTTCTGGTGGGCCCGGGTAACAATGGCGGCGACGCGCTGGTTTGTGCCCGCGAACTCATGACACTAGGCTATGGTTGTCTGTGCGTCGGCCTGCCGGCGAATGACCGCACCCCTGCGGATGCCAAAGCTGCTCATGCCGCATTTATAGCGGCTGGCGGCGTTCTGCACACAGAAATTCCCGAAACAACCAGCTATCGTTTTAGCCTGATTATTGATGGTCTATTCGGCATTGGTCTCAATCAACCGATTAGCGCACCCTATGCCGCATGGGTTGAAACAGCCAACACGCTCAGCCTGCTGGACGATATTCCCCTACTGGCCCTCGACATTGCCTCTGGCCTGAATAGCGACACCGGCGCTGCGCAAGAACTCTGCATTACGGCCACGCATACGCTCACCTTTATCGCCGACAAACCCGGCCTATTCACCGCCGATGGCCCGGATCACAGTGGCGAGGTACAAGTCTGCGACCTGAACATCGACCAAGCATTGCAGGCATCGGCGCTGAATGACGCAGGCAACCTGAACGATCCGGATCTCTGGGCCGATGATTTGCCGCAACGTGCGCTTAATGCCAATAAAGGCGACGCCGGCAGTGCCGGGTTACTGGGCGGTTCCCCCTCGATGGCCGGCGCCCTGATTCTTGCCGCCCGCAGCGCCTTGCATAGCGGTGCCGGCCGTGTTTATGCCGCAGCGCTGGGCAACGCACAAACCGGCGCCCCCACGCTGGATCCGTTGCAACCGGAAATCATGTTCCGTGACCCGGCAAGTTTGCGTGATGCACCGCTTACAGCGCTTGGTGTCGGGCCGGGTCTAGGCCGAACAGACGTATCCCGCGCAGTCCTCGCCAGCGTCCTGAATTTTGAAGGGCCGCTCGTCTTGGATGCCGATGCCCTCGTTTTACTCCCCGACCTGATTAATGCAGTGACGGAACGCCATGCACCCACCCTGCTGACACCGCACCCCGGCGAAGCAGCTGCACTGCTGAACACCGACATTCCGACCGTCGAAGCAGATCGAATTCATGCGGCAAAAGAAATAGCTGTGCGATACCATGCCACTGTTGTCCTCAAGGGCTGTGGCAGCATCATTGCCACGCCAGACGGCCGCTGGTGGATCAACACCACCGGCAACCCCGGCATGGCGTCGGCTGGCATGGGCGATGTGCTGACCGGCATCACCACGGCCTTACTGGCACAAGGCATGGCACCCGAACAGGCACTGTGCGCCGCCGTCTGGCTACATGGTGCCGCAGGCGATGTCTGTGTTGAATCGGGCGAAGGCCCATTAGGCCTAACCGCCAGCGAAGTCATTCTGGCTGCCCGCACCTTATTGAACTCTCTGATCTGACACCATGACTCATCACACAATGCGCGTTCAATTCCCGCTGGACCTTGATGCCGAGATCGCCGCCAATGTGCGCGCGGCGCTCATTGAGGATATCGGTGCCGGCGACCTTACCGCAGAGCTCGTGCCCGCGGCCAACCACAGCATCGCCACGGTGATCGTGCGTGAACCTGCAGTCGTTTGCGGCATCGACTGGTTCAACCGCTGCTTTGCCGAAATTGATCCCGCCATCAAAATTACCTGGCATGTGAAAGAAGGCGATCACGTTGGTCCCGATACCCTGCTCTGCGAACTGCAAGGCGCATCACGTGCCCTGCTCACCGGCGAACGGGCTGCGCTGAACTTTCTACAACTGCTGTCCGGCGTCGCCACGCGTGCAGCGACCTTTGTAGACACCATCAAAGGCACCAAAGCCCAGATCGTCGATACCCGTAAAACCATTCCAGGCCTGCGCTTCGCCCAGAAATACGCTGTACGCGTTGGCGGCGGCGGCAACCATCGCCTCGCGCTGTGGGATGCCATCCTGATTAAAGAAAACCACATTCTGGCTGCAGGCGGCATCACGCCCGCCGTCAAAGCAGCCCAAGCCGTCGCCACACAACACAAAGACCGCTGCCGCTTTATTCAGGTAGAGGTCGAATCGATTGCCGAAGTCGACGAAGCCCTCGCAGCCGGCGCCGATTTTCTGCTGCTCGATAATTTTGACCTAGCCATGATGCGTGAAGGCGTTGCCCATCGCGATGCCTGGGCTGCCAAGACCGGCACCCAAGCCAAACTGGAAGCCTCCGGCGGTGTCAGCCTCGACACCGTGCGCGCCATTGCCGAAACTGGTGTTGACCGTATCTCCATCGGCGGCCTCACGAAAGATGTCCGTGCTATCGACCTGTCGATGCGCTTCAAAGATCTCGCTTAAGGAAACAGCATGTCTCAAGCTCCAAACGATCGTAAGTACTCCGCCGAACACCAATGGGCCCTGCCAGAAAGTGATGGCACCATCACTGTGGGCATTACCGATCACGCTCAGGAAACATTGGGCGACCTGGTCTTCATTCAACTACCCGAAGTGGGTAGTGACGTCACTGCCAATCAACAAGTAGCGGTAGTGGAATCGGTAAAGACGGCATCCGATGTTTTTGCGCCAATGAGCGGCAAGATCATTGCCATCAACAATGCGGCTGCAGACGCCCCCGAAACGATTAATGAAGATGCCTATGCGGCCTGGCTATTCAAGATTCAGCCAAGTAATGTTTCCGAATACGAGAATCTGCTGACGGCCGACGCCTACCTGGCTGCTAACTAAACGGTACCCACAAAACAAAACCGGCAGTGGATCTGATCCAACTGCCGGTTTTTTTGTGCCTGTTAACTTTTAAGCTGTCACATGCTGCTGGATGAATGCCTTCACCACATTCACGTCCGGATCAATCACTTCAACCCGTTGCGGCAGATTTTCCAGATGCTCCAGACCCTTTGGCGGCTGCGGCAATTGACCGATGGCTTCCTGAATCGTCTCGGCAAACTTAGCCGGTAGCGCTGTTTCAAGCACCAGCATGGCAACACCTTCCGGCAACTGCTTGATCTGCTCCTGAGCAACCTTCACACCATCGGCCGTATGCGTATCAATCATCACCTGATACTGCTCCCAGACCTGCCGGATGGTCGTCAGACGATCGGCATGCGAACTGGCGCCCGATGCAAAACCATACTGGGCAATTTCGGCCCAATAGGGCGTACCGGTTAAATCAAAAGCACCGCCAGCATCGACCTTGGCCCACAGTTCACGCACCTTGGCCGAATCGCGACCGACCAGATCGAAGATAAAGCGTTCGAAGTTCGAAGCCTTCGAAATATCCATTGATGGGCTGGACGTCACATAGGTTTCAGCCGTCGCACGCGGACGATACACGCCCGTACGGAAGAACTCGTCGAGCACATTGTTTTCATTCGTCGCCAGAATCAGCTTGGCAATCGGCAGACCCATCTGTCGGGCAATATGGCCCGCGCAGATATTGCCGAAGTTACCTGATGGCACACAGAAGGCTACCTGCTGGTCATTGTGCTGTGTCGCCAGGAAATACCCCTGGAAGTAATACACGATCTGGGCGGCAACGCGTGCCCAGTTGATCGAGTTCACGGCACCGATACGGTACTTGGCCTTGAATTCGGCGTCGTTCGAAACCGCTTTGACGATATCCTGCGCATCGTCAAACATGCCGCGCACAGCCAGGTTATAGATGTTCTTATCTTGCAGCGAATACATCTGCGCCCGCTGAAAGGCCGACATCTTGCCGTCTGGCGACAGCATGAAGACTGTCACGCCATCTTTGCCACGCATGGCGTATTCGGCGGCCGAACCGGTATCACCCGACGTCGCACCCAGAATATTGATGCTTTCGCCACGCTGCTTCAGCACATACTCGAACAGATTGCCGAGCAACTGCATGGCCATGTCTTTAAAGGCCAGCGTCGGGCCGTTCGATAGCTCCTGCAAACCCAGACGGTTCTGGTTCAGCCAGGTGATCGGCGTAATGTCCTTGGCGTTGCTGCCCGTACGGGTGTAGCAATACACCTGCGGTGTATAGGTCTTCTGGCAAATAGCCTTCAGATCATCAGCGGGAATATCCGTAATGAACTTGCTCAGAATGGCGTAGGCCAGATCGGCATACGACAGACCGCGCCAGGCATCCAGCTCAGCACGCGTAATTTGCGGATAGCTTTCTGGTAGATACAAACCACCATCCGGCGCCAAGCCGCCCAGCAGAATGTCGCAAAAACCCTGTGCCGGCGATTGGCCGCGCGTGGAGATATAACGCATGAAAAGCACTCTAAATCTTAGAAAGTTAAGATTTTACAGAATTCAGCCCTAAACGGCTGAATTACCCAGACCGGTAGTGCCTCTAGCGCTTCGCCTGGGCTTGTTTGATCGGATCAAGCAAGCCACGTAGATCGTTGTGATCGATCGTGTGCATCAACTCCAGCAACTGGCCAATCTCCCCGTCGGGAAAACCCTCACGCGCAAACCATGTCAGGTAGCTACCTGGCAGATCCACCAGCAAGGTGCCTGCATGTTTCCCAAAGGGCATCTTCCAGGAAACGAGCTTTTCAAGTGAGTCTGGATTCACGCCAAATCAACCCAACAGAATATCTAGGCAAAATAAAAGGGTAGGCGATAAGCCTACCCTTTTCACTTTCGACAACTAAATTACTGCAGGTTTTCCAGACGCAAGCGCGTCACGGCACCCTTAACCACCGGCAGCTTGCCGATCACGTCCATGGCATTCAACACATCCTGCTCGCGGCAAACGTGGGTGAGGATGATGAGGTCGGTTTGCTCTTCGCCCTCTTCCGGCTCACGTTGCAGCAGCGCATCGATAGAGATGTTGCGGTCGGCCAGAATGCGGGTGATCTCAGCCAGTACGCCTGGCTGATCAGCCACTTGCAGACGCAGGTAGTTGCCACACTCAATCTCGCCAATCGGCAGAATCGGCAGGTTAGCCAGCGCATCTGGCTGGAATGCCAGGTGTGGCACGCGGTTTTCCGGATCGGCGGTCGACAAACGGGTGACGTCAACGACGTCGGCAATCACAGCCGAAGCGGTCGGCTCAGCGCCCGCGCCCTTTCCGTAGTAAAGCGTCGAGCCCACGGCATCAGCCTGAACTAACACGGCGTTCATGGCACCTTCTACATTGGCGATGAGGCGCTTGGCCGGTACCAGTGTCGGATGTACACGCAGCTCGATACCGTTGTCGCGACGACGGGTGATACCCAACAGCTTGATACGGTAGCCCAATTGCTCGGCGTATTTAATATCCACGGCATCCAGCTTGGAAATGCCTTCGATGTGGGCTTTGTCGAACTGCACCGGAATACCGAAAGCCAGTGACGACAGCAGCGTAATCTTGTGAGCCGCATCAACGCCTTCAACGTCGAAGGTCGGGTCTGCTTCGGCATAACCCAGACGCTGGGCTTCTTTCAGCACGTCAGCAAAGGCCAGGCCCTTGTCGCGCATTTCCGACAGGATGAAGTTAGTGGTGCCATTAATGATGCCGGCAACCCACTGAATGCGATTAGCCGAAAGGCCTTCACGCACGGCCTTGATGATCGGGATGCCGCCAGCAACCGCTGCTTCGAAGGCCACCATCACGCCCTTTTCCTGGGCCTTGGCAAAAATCTCGGTGCCATGCACGGCTAGCAGCGCCTTGTTAGCGGTGATGACATGCTTGCCATTTTCGATGGCTTTGAGCACCAGCTCTTTAGCAACACCGTAACCGCCAATCAGTTCGATAACGATATCAACATTCGGGTCGGCGACCACGGCGAACGCGTCATCAGTCACCTTCGCTTTACCGCCCGTCAGCTCTTTGGCGCGAGCAACGTCCTTGTCAGCCACCACAGTAATCTCGATTGGGCGGCCGGCACGGCGGGTAATTTCTTCGGCGTTACGGGTCAACACGTTGTACGTGCCGCCACCGACAGTACCGATTCCCAAAAGACCTACACGCATCGGATCGAGTTTCATGACGTTTCCTTCGTATTTCAATAACAACAGAAAAAAGAATTAACCACGCGCGGCGCGGTGACGATAGTTTTCAAGAAAGCGGGCCAGTCGGCCAATCGCTTCAGCCAGATCATTTTCATGCGGCAGGAAGACCACGCGGAAGTGATCCGGATGCGGCCAGTTAAAGCCACTGCCCTGCACCAGCAGAATCTTCTCTTCTTTCAGGAGCTCGAGCATGAACTGCTCATCATCCTTGATCGGATACATCTTCGGATCCAGCTTCGGGAAGAGATACAGTGCGCCCTTCGGCTTAACGCAAGTGACCCCAGGGATCTCAGTCAGCATCTTCCAGGCTAGATCGCGTTGACGCGTCAGACGACCATTCGGGGCGATCAGATCGTCAATGCTCTGGTAACCGCCCAGCGCCGTTTGAATGGCCATCTGTCCGGGCACATTGGCGCACAGGCGCATCGAGGCCAGCATATTCAGGCCTTCGATGTAATCTTTGGCATGGCGCTTATCACCGGACACAATCATCCAGCCGGAACGATAGCCACACGCACGATAATTTTTCGACAAACCATTCATGGTGATGCACAACACATCATCAGCCAGGCTGGCCAGAGAGATGTGCTTGTTGCCGTCGTACAGTACCTTGTCGTAAATCTCATCAGCAAACACGATCAAGCCGTGTTCACGGGCGATCTGCAAAATGCCTTCCAGAATTTCCTTCGGATACAACGCACCTGTCGGGTTGTTCGGGTTAATCACCACAATGGCTTTGGTATTGCTGGTGACCTTACTGCGGATATCGTCTAGATCCGGATACCACTCGGCCGACTCATCACACAGGTAATGCACCGGGTTACCGCCCGATAGGCTGACAGCGGCTGTCCACAAAGGGTAATCTGGCATCGGGATCAGGACTTCATCGCCATTGTTGAGCAAGCCCTGCATGGCCATGACGATCAATTCAGAGACGCCATTACCCAGGAAGATATCTTCAACGGTAACGCCCTTGATACCCTTTTCCTGGCAGTAATGCATGATCGACTTGCGCGGCGCAAAGAGCCCTAGCGAGTCGGTATAGCCGGATGCATCCCGCATATTACGGATAACATCGACCACGATTTCTTCCGGCGCTTCAAAACCGAATGGCAGCGGATTACCGATATTCAGCTTGATGACCCGATGGCCTTCTTCTTCCATCTTCTTGGCCGCCGCCAGCACCGGTCCACGAATGTCGTAGCACACGTTGGCAAGCTTGGAAGATTTGGTAATAGGCTTCATGATCTGTCAGCGGTCGGGTCGAGTCGGAAATTCTGGATGAAAACCGGTTATCCTACTCCTTTTTCAGCCTTCTTGGGCGCTCCGGCACCCTGCTGACACCTGTCTGCGGGCTGTTCCAGACCTAACGCAATCTGTCGACCACAAAGATCTCTGATGAAACTGCACCTTGCGCAAAACGCCGGCATACTTGTCTTTAGCAGCCATGGCCCCGGCTATGTTTCCGTTAACGGAACACGTTACGAAGGTTCTGTGCTGCTCTGCGGCCGCGAGGTTGTTACCGACTGGGCAACTGATGGCTTCGATGGCCTGAGCGCCAGCCAGTTTGAGCGTTTGGCCAGCATGGATGCCGAAATCGTCTTGTTTGGTAGCGGCGAGCGTCAGCGCTTTCCTCGCCCGGAGTTGCTTAAGCCATTGATTGCTAAGGGCCTTGGCCTGGAAGTGATGGATACCAAAGCGGCTTGCCGCACCTACAACATTCTTGTTGCCGAAGGCCGTAAAGTGGCTTGCGGCATTCTGATCGAAGCCAGCGCATGAACTCTTCTTTTACCTCGCTCCTTTCCGCTTTCTACACCCGGCGTTTTTTGTGGGTCCTGGCTGCCCTCTTTACGCTAGCCTGGTTTGGCGTACTGGATTACCGCCATCTGGTGGCCTCGGATGAAGGCCGTTACGGCGAAATCGCCCGCGAGATGTACGCCACGGGCGACTGGATCACCCCCCGCTACAACGGTTACAAATACTTCGAGAAGCCACCGCTACAAGGCTGGATGACAGCCCTTGCCTACACACTGTTTGGCGTGGGTGAATGGCAATCGCGTCTGTGGACTGGCTTCACCGGTTACTTCGCCATTCTGGCCACCGGCTTTACCGCCTGGAAATTGGTCGGAGGCGAGCGCGGCGTTGTTGCCGGCTGGATCTCTGCCATTCTGTTGGCCAGCAGCCCAATGTGGAGCGTCGGCGGCCACTTCAACACTCTGGATATGGGGCTATCAAGCATTCTGAGCTGCGCCCTGTTCAGCCTGCTTCTGGCACAGCGTGATCACATCTCCGCCAAAGCCCGCCGTAACTGGATGTGGCTCTGCTGGGCCTTCATGGCACTGGCCGTGCTATCCAAAGGCCTGATCGGCCTCGTTATTCCGGGCATGGTGCTCGTGGTCTACACCCTCACCACCTGGAACTGGGCACTCTGGAAACGTTTGCACGTTTTCTCGGGGCTGGTCGTGTTTATGCTGATCACAGCGCCTTGGTTCATTCTGGTGTCGATCAAGAACCCGGAGTTTGCCCACTTCTTCTTTATCCATGAACACTGGGATCGCTTTACCAAAGACGGCCACAACCGCAAAGGGCACCCGCTTTATTTCGTCCCGCTGATCCTGGTCGGCTTTATTCCCTGGCTGCTGCAACTGGTGCAAGGCTTTATCAGCGCCTGGAAAGAACGCCGGGGCGAAGCCCAGGTTTCAGCCGTTACCGGCTTCCGCCCGCTGTGGCTGGCGGCTGTCTGGGCCATCATGGTCTTCCTGTTTTTCAGCAAATCCCAGTCTAAACTGCCCGGCTATATCATGCCGATCTTCCCCGCCATTTCTCTCCTGGCGGGCGTGGCAATGACCAACGCCTTCGAGCGCATGAGCGTGGCCGGCGAAGACCGCAGCTGGAAACGCCAGATGGTTTATATGACCCTACTGGTGCTGGCTGGCTTTATTGCATTGCCTTATACCTACCAGCTGGGCAAAGCCCCCTACGAACAACTGGAGTACCAGGAATACACCATCTGGATTGCCGTAGCGCTGGTCACCGCGCTTGCCACTATGGTGTACGCCTGGACGGCCATACGCGGCTTTGAGCACAAAGATCCGGCACACCGTCTACGTCAGCTGATGGATGGCCTGCTACGCACCGCCATTGCCTTTTATGTCCTCGTCCAGATTGTTGGCCTGGGTCACGACACCCACGGCCGTTCGATCTCGGGCGCCGATCTGGCTGTTGCCGCACGTCCGTACATCAATAACGACACACCGGTGTACTCGATCCGCATGCTGGATCACACTTTCCCGTTTTATATCCAGCACCCAACCATCATGGTCGACATGCAGGATGAGCTGGAGTTTGGCATCAATCAGGAGCCAGATACCTGGGCCCCTAAAGTAAGCGATTTCGCGGTGCGCTGGCAAAAAGACAGTGCGCCGGTGGTTGTGGTGCCGCTCCAGTATCTGGATGAAATCGCCGCCCTCAAACTACCGATGGCTGAAGTGGGCCGCGATACCCGCCGTGCGGTTTTCGTAAAACCCACGCATACCCCTGCACCGCCCGCTAAACCTTATACCCCACCGGTAAACTAAATGACCCTTGGTACTTTTGGCTTTCTCTTTACCGGCATTCTGCTCAATGCCGCGGCTCAGTTGTTGCTTAAAGCCGGTGTGCGCAACCTGGGTGAGCTTTCCCTCTCGCTCGACACGCTTGTTAGCACAACCATTGCCGTGGGCACTCAGCTCCCCATCATCGGCGGCCTGTTCTGCTACGGCATCAGCGTCTTTGTCTGGATCATCGGTCTTTCGCGCGTTGACGTTACCATTGCCTACCCGATGCTATCGCTGGGCTATGTGATCAATGCCGCCCTCGCCTGGTATCTGTTTGGCGAAGTCATGAGCATGCAGCGCATTATCGGTATTACGGTCATTCTGATCGGCGTCTGGATCCTCGCCCGCTCATAAGCCTCGGGCTGGTAAAATGACGGCCATGACTGAAATCCGGCCGTTCGACCCCCCAATTCCGTTCACCCGCCCCACACTCGACGAGGCAACCATTGCCAGCGTTGGCGATGTGCTCCGCTCCGGCTGGATTACCTCAGGGCCGAAGGTGCAGGAATTCGAATCAGAACTCTCGGGGTTCTTTGGCGGCCGCCCGGTACGCACCTTTGCCAACGGCACCTCCACTATGGAAGTGGCGCTGCGCATCGCCGGCATTGGCTCCGGTGATGAAGTCATCACCACACCGATCTCCTGGGTCGCTACCAGTAACGTCATTCTTACCGTGGGCGCCACACCCGTCTTTGTTGATATCGACCCGATCACCCACAACATTGATTTAAACCAGGTGGAAGCGGCCATCGGCCCCAACACCAAAGCCATCATGCCGGTCTATCTGGCCGGCCTGCCGGTAGATATGGTGCAGTTGTACGACATCGCCAGCCGCCACAAACTGCGCGTCATTGAAGATGCTGCACAGGCGCTAGGCTCATCGTGGAATGGCTCGCGGATTGGTGCCATTGGTGATTTGATTAGTTTTAGCTTCCAGGCCAACAAAAACCTGACTACCATTGAAGGTGGCTGCCTCGTTTGCAACAACGATGAAGAAGCCCGCCTGGCAGAAAAGCTCCGATTGCAAGGCGTTACCCGTACCGGCCTCGATGGCATGGATGTCGATGTGCTCGGTGGCAAATTCAACCTCACCGATGTTAACGCTGCCATTGGTCTACAGCAGCTCAGCAAACTGGGCGACTTCCAGGATCAGCGCGTCAAACTGGCACAACGCTACTTTGACGGCTTCGCCAAAACCAAGGTCGTTGAACAAGGCCTGGAACTACCCGTTGCCGATTTTGCACACAGCAACTGGCACATGTTCCAGATCGTTTTACCGCTGGATCGACTCGACACAGACCGCGCCGGCATCATGGCCGACCTTAAAGCACTCGGCATTGGCACCGGTTTACACTACCCGCCGATCCACCTCTTTAGCCTTTATCGCGAACGTGGTTTCACTGAAGGCATGTTCCCGATCGCCGAACGCATTGGCCGCAGTATCATCACGCTGCCGCTCTTCCCGACCCTGACCGAATCTGATGTTGATCGCATTGTTGCCGCTGTGGCACACGTGCTGGAGACCCACCTGAAATGAGCGAACAGACCAACGACCTTAACGCGCAGAGCGGCCTGGAACTGAATGTGCCCGCTGGCAACCCTGCCGTCGAACCGCCAGAGCTGAGCGTTGTTATCCCGGTTTATAACGAAGAAGCCGGCCTGCAAACGCTGTTCGATCGCCTCTACCCGGCGCTCGACGCCCTGCACGCCCGCTATGAAGTGATTTTCATCAATGATGGTAGCCGTGATCGCTCACCCCTGATTCTGTCGGATCAATACCGCAAGCGTCCGGACGTCACCCGCGTCGTACTATTTAATGGCAACTACGGCCAACACATGGCCATCATGGCTGGCTTCTCGCAAGCCCGCGGTCAATCGGTTATTACGCTCGACGCTGACCTGCAGAACCCGCCAGAAGAAATCGATAACCTGCTGGCCAAGCTGCGCGAAGGTTACGATTACGTTGGCACCATCCGTCAGAACCGCCAGGATAGCTGGTTCCGTCGTCACGCCTCGCGCGCCATGAACAACTTGCGCGAGAAAATTACGCACATCACCATGACTGACCAGGGCTGCATGCTGCGCGGCTATAGCCGTGAAGTGGTACAGATGCTGAACCAGTGTGAAGAAGGCCGCACCTTTATTCCGGCACTGGCCTACACCTTTGCCAGCCGCCCGATTGAAATTGAAGTGGCGCACGAAGAACGCTTCGCCGGTGAATCCAAGTACTCGCTGTACAGCCTAATCCGTTTGAACTTTGATCTGGTCACCGGCTTCTCGACCATGCCGCTGCAGGCCTTCTCGCTGCTAGGCGTGCTACTGGCCCTAGGCTCAACTGCCCTGTTCTTCCTGCTGCTGCTGCGCCGCTTTGTATTCGGCGCTGAAGTCGAAGGCGTGTTCACCTTGTTCGCACTTGTCTTTGCACTCATCGGCGTACTGCTGTTTGGTGTTGGCCTACTGGGTGAATACATCGGCCGCATCTACGAACAGGTCCGTGGCCGCCCACGCTTTGTAATCCAGGCCGTTCTGGAACAGGATCGCTAAGCAGATGAAAGCGGTTGTTTTTGCGTATCACGAAGTTGGCGCCCGCTGCCTACAGGCGCTGCTGGATGGCGGCGTGGATGTAGCGCTGGTCATTACCCATACCGACGACCCGAACGAGCGCATCTGGTTTACCAGTGTTGCCGAGCTGGCTACCAAAGCCGGTATACCGGTCATTACGCCGGAATCAGCCAGCGAACCGGATGTGCAGCAACGTATTGCCGCCATTGCACCGGACTACATTTTCTCGTTCTACTACCGCCAGATGATTCCCATGTCGGTGTTGAATCTGGCCAGGATCGCACCGCTCAACATGCATGGTTCGCTGCTGCCCAAGTATCGCGGCCGCGTGCCCATCAACTGGGCCGTACTGCATGGCGAAACCGAAACCGGTGCCACACTGCACATCATGGCTGAAAAGCCGGACGCGGGTGACATCGTCGCCCAACAGGCCGTACCTATCGGCCCGGACGAAACGGCTGGAGAAGTCTTTGCCCACGTTACAGCGGCGGCCGCCCAAACCCTGGCCGGCGTATTACCGCAGCTACTGAAGGGTGAAGTGCCGCGCAGCCCGAACAATCTGGCCGAGGGCAGCTATTTTGGCGGCCGCAAGCCCGAAGACGGCCGCATTCACTGGGATCAGACCGCCGCACAGGTCTATAACCTCATCCGTGCCGTGGCCTCGCCCTACCCGGGTGCTTTCGCGGATATCCAGACTACCAGCGGCATCCAGCGCATTACCGTCAACGCCGCCCGCCGCCTAGACACCCTTTTCGACCTAAAACCCGGCCTTTACCGGATCGATTCCAAGGTAATCGGAGTCTGCGGTGATAAGATGGCGGTTGAACTTACCGATTTCACACCAACTACTTTCGACCCGACCACACTATGAAAAAAGTCCTCATCCTCGGCGTCAACGGCTTCATTGGCCACCATCTTTCCAAGCGCATCCTGGAAACGACCGACTGGGAAGTCTATGGCATGGATATGCAGGCAGATCGCCTGGCTGATGTTATCGGCAATCCGCGTATGCACTTCTTCGAGGGTGACATCACCATCAATAAAGAGTGGGTCGAGTACCACGTTCGCAAATGCGACGTGATTCTGCCGCTGGTCGCCATTGCTACCCCGGCCACTTACGTACAGCAGCCGCTGCGCGTATTCGAACTGGACTTCGAAGCCAACCTGCCGATCGTTCGCTCTGCTGTTAAGTACGGTAAGCACCTGGTCTTCCCATCGACTTCTGAAGTCTATGGCATGTGCAGCGACAGCGAATTCGATCCGGAAAACTCGCAACTGTCCTACGGCCCGATCAACAAGCCGCGCTGGATCTACGCTTGCGCCAAGCAGCTGATGGATCGCGTGATTGCCGGTTACGGCCAGCAAGAAGGCCTGCGCTATACCCTGTTCCGTCCATTCAACTGGATCGGCCCAGGCCTGGATAGCATCCACACCCCGAAGGAAGGTTCTTCGCGCGTGGTATCGCAATTCCTCGGCCACATCGTTCGTGGCGAACCAATCAGCCTGGTAGATGGCGGCACACAAAAGCGTGCCTTCACCTACATTGACGATGGTATCGACGCCCTTGTGCGCATCATCGCCAACAAGGACGATATCGCCAACGGCAAGATCTACAACATCGGTAACCCGGTGAACAACTACTCCGTGCGCGAACTGGCCACCATGATGCTGGATACCGCAGCCAAGATTCCGGAATACGCCACCACCGCCAAAGATGTAAAACTGGTGGAAACAACATCCGGCGCTTACTACGGCAAGGGTTATCAAGACGTACAGAACCGCGTACCGAAGATCACCAACACCATGGAAGAACTGGGCTGGAAGCCAACCGTCAGCATGAACGACGCGATCAGCAAGATTTTTGAAGCCTACCGCGGCGATGTCGCGCTGGCTCGTCAGCTGGTCGAGTAAATCCTGTTGAACCCTTAAGGAGCGAACGGGATTTGTCCCGCTTGGCCTGCTATGTCAAGAATCACGCTCAAGGTTGATGTCGATACGTTGCGCGGTACCCTGGAAGGGGTACCCGCATTGCAACGCATGCTCGACCATCATCAGGCACGCGCCACCTTTCTATTCAGCCTCGGTAAAGACAATACCGGCCGTGCGCTGCGTCGCGTCTTTCGCCCAGGTTTTCTGAAGAAGGTCTCACGCACCTCAGTCGTTGAACACTACGGCCTCAAGACCCTGTCTTACGGTGTCCTCCTGCCTGGCCCCGATATCGGCAAAAAGGCTGCCGCAGAAATGCGCGCCATTGCCAATGCCGGGCACGAATGCGGCATTCACACCTGGGATCATGTGGAATGGCATGATCAGGTACGCACACGTGATGCCGCCTGGACGCTGCAACGCATGCAGCAAAGCTACGACCGTTTTGGCGAAGTCTTCGGCCACGCACCCGCCACCCATGGCGCTGCCGGCTGGCAGATGAACGAAACCGCCATTCGTCAGTTGGATGCCTGGGGTATGCTGTACGCCTCGGATGGTCGCGGTGCTGCGCCCTATTTCATGAGTATTGGTGGCCAACCCTGCAAACACATGCAGCTGCCCACCACCCTGCCCACACTCGACGAGATTCTCGGCGTGGATGGCCTCACCGTCGACAACGTGCACGAGCATCTGCTCGGCCTCACCGATCCGAATCGTCATGGTCCGCGAGACCATGTTTTTACGCTGCACGCCGAACTGGAAGGCCAGAAGCTAGCGCCCATCTTTGATCGTCTGCTCGCAGGCTGGCTGCAACAAGGCCATACCCTGGGCACCATGGGTGATTATCACACCACGCTCACCCAACAGATGCTGCCAATCCATCCTTTTGCCTGGGGCGAAATCCCCGGCCGCTCGGGCGAACTGATCGTTGATTTGCCCACTGTCTAAAATTGAATACCAGGAGTCTGGACATGACCGTAGAACTCAACAAGAAGGTCCCCAACTTCAGCGCCCCGGCCACCGGCGGTGACTTCAAACTCTCGGCGCTCGCCGGCAAAACGCTGGTGCTATATTTCTACCCCAAAGACAGCACCCCCGGCTGCACCACTGAGGCGCAGCAATTTAGCGCCCTTAACGATGACTTTGCCAAAGCGAATGCCCTTATCGTGGGCGTTTCGCGAGATAGCCTCAAGTCGCACGACAACTTCATCGCCAAGCAGAACATTCCGTACAGCCTGATTTCAGATGCCGACGAAGCCGTCTGCGAACTGTTCGGTGTCATGAAACTGAAAAATATGTATGGCAAACAGGTACGTGGCATTGAACGCAGCACTTTTGTGATCGATGCCAAGGGAAAGTTAGTCAAGGAATGGCGTGGCGTAAAAGTGCCAGGGCATGCTGCCGAAGTACTGGCTTTTGTGCAGTCTCTGGGCTAATCTGACCCTGTAAGAGCGGTTCGGTCTTTGACCGGATCAACGTGGTTCCACTGACTCATAAGCGAGATCTCGATGGCCCCCCGCAAACCTGCAGCCTCCGCTACTGCCACCAAACTGTTTGTTCTGGATACCAACGTGCTAATGCACGATCCAACGAGCTTGTTCCGCTTCGAAGAGCACGATGTCTACGTGCCGATGATGACGCTGGAAGAGCTGGATAACAACAAGAAGGGCATGTCAGAAATTGCCCGCAATGCCCGCCAGGTAACACGCACGCTGGATGATCTGGTATCGCATGCGGGTGAGCATATCGAACAGGGCATTCCGCTCACCGAACCCTCGAAGGGGATGGCTACAGGTCGTCTGTTCCTGCAAACGGAAGCGATCAACACCCCGCTGCCACCCTCGCTACCGTCATCGAAGTACGACAACCAGATTCTGGGGGTCATTCTCTTCCTGCAACTCAAGTTCCCGGGCCGTGCCGTTATTCTGGTGTCGAAAGACATCAACATGCGCATCAAAGCGCGTGCGCTTGGTCTACTTGCCGAAGACTACTTTAACGACAAAGTTCTGGAAGATACCGACCTGTTGTACGCAGGTTCGAGTGAGTTACCCGCAAATTTCTGGGAAACGCACGGCGCCGGGATGGAATCCTGGAAGAAAGACACCAAAACCGGCTACCGCATCACTGGCCCGCTTTGCCGTGACTTTCTGCTGAACGAATTTGTCTACGACCTCAACGACCCGCCCTTCGAAGCCATCGTTCGCGAAGTTAATGGCAAATCGGCCGTACTAGAAACCCTGGTCGACTACACCCATCAGAAACATGCAGTCTGGGGCATCAACGCCCGCAATCGTGAACAGAACTTTGCGCTCAACCTGCTGATGGATCCGGAGATCGATTTCGTCTCCCTGCTCGGCCAGGCCGGCACCGGTAAAACCCTGCTCACCCTAGCCGCAGCACTGACCCAGGTACTGGATCAGAAACGCTATTCAGAGATCATCATGACCCGCGTTACCGTGCCGGTCGGTGAAGACATCGGCTTCCTACCCGGCACCGAAGAAGAAAAGATGACCCCATGGATGGGCGCGCTCGAAGACAACCTCGACGTGCTCAACAAGAACGAAGACGAAGCCGGTGGCGCCTACGGCGGCGAATGGGGCCGCGCAGCCACGCGCGATCTGATCCGCTCCCGCATCAAAGTGAAAAGCCTGAACTTCATGCGCGGCCGCACCTTTATCCAGAAATTCCTCATCATCGACGAAGCGCAGAACCTCACGCCCAAGCAGATGAAGACCCTGATCACCCGGGCCGGTCCTGGCACCAAGGTGGTCTGCCTGGGCAATATCGCCCAGATCGACACCCCGTACCTCACCGAAGGCAGCTCTGGCCTCACGTACGTGGTGGATCGCATGAAGGGCTGGCCACATGCCGGGCATATCACCCTGCAGCGTGGCGAACGTTCCCGCCTCGCCGATTTTGCGTCTGAGGTACTATAGACCGCATGAAACGTCGTACTTTCCTGCTCGGGGGCCTGCTGGCCTCCGGCGCAGCATTTGCTGCTCCTAAAAAGAAAGCCGCCAGCAATGGCAGCGGCCTCAAGAAATCCAGCCGCAGCGGCTTGCGCGCGCCCAGTGGCCCAGCCCCCATCAAAGTACCGGCCAAACTCGCGCCAGAGTTAGCCATGAGTGGTGGCGTATGGCGCCCTTACGAACTATCCATCGATGTCTCTTCTACCAGCCATGGCGACGATGCCACGCTGTGGATCCCCATCCCCATGGATACCCCATGGCAGCAGATGACCTCCATCACCTGGTCGGGCGGTGGCAAGGCGGGCATCCGCTTTGATCCAGCCAGCCAGCTCCATGTTTTTGTGGCGGAAAGCGGCTCACACACGCCAGACGTTACGCTCACCATGCGTGTAGAAACCCGTACCCGCCAGTTCGACATTACCAAGCGCGGCACCTTCTTTCACGAATCGGAAGAAGAGCTCGATCGCAACGTACGTGAAACCGGATACCGTGGCACCAGCGAAGGCCTACGCCACCTGGCAGACGAGGTCAGCGGCCGCATCATCGAACCCCTGCCACGCGCCCGCGCTCTATACGACTGGGTGCTCGACAAAGCCCTCTCTGGCCAATGCAGCGCCTACGAAATTGCCCTGCCGCCGCGTACGGCCTGCCTGAGCAGCAAAGGTGAAGATGTCGCCATCGCCTTTGTTAACCTGTGCCGCGCCCTCAACATACCGGCCCGCGCTGTCTGGGGACAGATCATTGGCGAATCGCGTCTCAACTCAAAACTAGGTGCCACAGGTAACGTCACCAGAGACCAACGGGTCCGTGCCGAATTCCACACGCCCGGTTACGGCTGGACGCCGGTAGACCCCGGTGATGTTGTGCGTCTTCAACAAGCAGAAGGCCTATCGGCCACCGATGCCCGCCTAACCAGCCTGCGTAAAAAGCTCTTTGGCTTCTGGGAAATGAACTGGGTGGGTTACCACTACGGCCCAGGCTTTATGCTTCCGGGCGGCCCGGATACCGGCCTAGCTGGCCTGGCAACCCCACTGGCCACGATTGGCAACCCAAGATCAGGCCGCATCTCTGACACCGAAGTGCGCTACCGGATTGATGCCAAGCCGTTAGGCTAAACAAAGGCTAACTCCCTCTCTAAATGCATTTGCCATAGGGTAAAATCCCCATAAACAATACGTGTTTGGGCGAAACCATGGCAACACTTCAGATTTCTAAGCAAATTAGAGCGTTATTAGCATCATTTCCGGCCGTATTTGTACTGGTATTCTCATGTAATGCCATTGCCAAGGATGATTTGCGTCTATTCAACATCCAGGAAGCTTTATCAACCAATGAAGCCAAATCTCGCCTAGACCCAAGCGTTAAGCTTTACTTTGCCGATCAGCAACATCCTCATGCTGAAAGAAAGTTGGGCACGTGGGTAACCAACAAGAAATACCCCTTGCTAAACAACAAAGCGAAAGCGGTGTGCGAATCGACGTTCATTGATGCGGTTGAAGAATTACAGCACAGAGCCCTAAAAGAAGGCGGCAATGCGGTTGTTGGCATTGAAAGCTACTACGACAAGATGATTCGTCCTAGCGTCGACCAATATGTATGCAGCATCGGTTACGTGGTCGTTGGAGTGGTACTTCGAGGGACTGTCATCAAAGTAGTTGAAAGTGAAATCAAATGACCAACGAAACTTCATTAAAAATCCTCCGCGATTTTCTGCTGGAACGCACAGAAATTCCAGCAGAAAAGATCACGCCTGAAGCCTCCCTAGAAGAGCTAGGCATTGACTCACTGACGCAACTCGAACTGCTCTTCGAATTTGAGGAAAAGCTGAATATCAGCCTTCCTGATGTTGATGAGCGCCCCAAGACGATTGGTGAGCTCATCTCTGTCGTCGAGAAATACCTGTCTGAAAACCCAAGCGCGAACTAATATGCGTCGCGTAGCCGTCACCGGTGTTTCAATTGTCGACCCACAAGGTGGCAGCACCCAGGATTTCTTCAATCGCATCCTGCTTGGTCAATCCAGCATCACATTCTTCCAAAGTGATGAGCAACCAAAAGCGATTGCAGCACCAGCTTTACATTGCACTGGTTTCTCAGCAGAACGCACAATTGGAAAAGCGCTAGCGAGCGGCATGGATCGCTACTCGCAGCTAGGCGTTGCAGCAGTATTAGATGCGTGGTCGGCTGCCGGTTTGCCGATCGACTCAGAACAGGGAAACGACCGATGGGGTGTGTCCTGGGGTACGGCGTTAGGCGGCACCCACGCCTATGAGCACGGCCTTCGGGAAATGTGGAAAAACGGCAAGCAACGCCTTCCACCAATGTCTGTCGTATTGGGAATGAATAACGCTTGTGCTTCACACATCGCCATCAAACTTGGTTTAGGCGCTAGCTGCATGACCTATTCCATTGCCTGCGCTTCAGCTGCAACAGCTATTGGCGAAGGATTCAATAAGATCAAACAGGGTGAAGCCGACCTCATGGTTGTCGGAGGATCAGACAATCCACTCCTTTATGGCGTGTTCCGTGCGTGGGAAGCCATGCGTGTTCTATCCCCTGGCAACGCAGAAACCTCAGCGGGCGCCTGCCGACCTTTCGATAGCACGCGATCTGGATTAGTTCTCGGCGAAGGTGCTGCAGCCCTCATTCTGGAAGATTGGGATCATGCTGTTAAGCGAGGTGCTCCAATTATTTGTGAGTTAGGCGGTTTCGGTGCGAATTGCGATCATCAGAACCTAGTTCGTCCCGATCAAAACGGCCAAGTCAAAGCCATCCATATGGCCTTAACCAACGCAGGTCTGCAGCCGCAGGACATTGGATATATCAACGCACACGGTACTGCAACCCTGGAAGGCGATCCGATTGAGATCTCCGCAATTAAAGAAGTTTTTGGCTCTCATGCGCCTGACCTTCCGGTAAGCGCGACGAAGTCTTCCCACGGCCATCTTATGGGCGCTTCGGGCGCGATAGAAGCTGTCATTACGGTACTCGCCCTAAGCCAGGATGCACTGCCACCAACTGCCAACCTCACCAACATTGATCCCAAGTGCGAAGGCGTGATGCATATCGTGGGACAGAGCATCAAAAACACGGGCCTAAAAGGCGCGGTATCCAATTGCTTTGCATTTGGAGGCAGCAACGCCGTTTTAGTATTCAAAGGGACACATTGAAAGGCATGCAATGACGAACCCCCCAGTTACAACAGAATTTCGCAACGAAGTCGCCGAAGCAATTATTGCTGCACTCAACCTAGACCTTGCTATTGGAGAAATTGACCCGGAGGCCCCTCTTTATGGCGATGGTCTTGGGTTGGATTCGATTGACATTCTTGAAGTAGCACTCGTCACTTCCAAGAAATACGGTCTACAGATTAAGGCTGACAGTCCAGACAACGCAAAAATCTTCAAATCCCTTAATTCACTCTGTGAATATATTGTTACCAACCGTACAAAGTGAAACTTAAAAAACTAGTTGGGATTGTTGGCTCTACGGCGCTGTCCCTTCTATTTGTTGCTACACCCATTTTTCTTGCTGAAAGCCTAATACCTGATTGGTTTGGCCTTCTGGTTTCACTCGTACCAACCTTTGTTGTCGTTGTAGTCTTGATAACGAGAACACCCCGTCTGGGCCGTCGCATGTTCATTGGTATGGCCACGCTTGCAAGCGCATTCCTGATTAGCGAATTCGGACTGCTAAAACCTCAGAACATCTACCTGATCAATTTTATTGCAATCTACATAATATTATTTAAAGAGTTTTACGGATCACTACGTCGCAATCAGGTGCCCCTCTGCACACGGTTTGCCATGCTTGTTCACGAATCAATATCGCCACAGTTAGCTAGATATACCAGAGCACTCACCTATAGCTGGGCGGCATTTTTTGGTCTGCAAATACCCATCTGGTTTAGCCTGTTCTTCGTATTGCCCACGCAACTCTGGGCTGAACTTGTTTCACTTGTCCCAATTGTCTTGATGGTTGTTCTATTCATCATCGATTTAGCGGCAAGGCAAATCCTGCTGCCATACGAAGATCGCAAAGATTCGCTGCTGCGAACCATCCGCGCACTAATCAAACACCGAAACAACCTAAAGCAAGCGGTTGCGAAATGAGCGCTCCACTTATTCGACATCGATCAAATGCTGAGCCTATTGCCTATTACAACGGCCAACTGATTACCGCAGGTCAGTTTTTATCAGACGTTATAAGCCTATCAAAATGGCTGCCAATTGCATCGCACGTTTTGAATATCGCGACCAATCGGTATGCGTTCCTAGTTGGACTAGGCGCCTCAATCATTACAAAAAAAATCTCACTGCTGCCATCTGCAGTCACATCCGACACTATCGAACAACTAGGAAAGTTTGCGCCAGACTTCTTCGTCATATCAGATCAAGCACCGCCGCCAGGACTTAATGACTACATTGATCCAACGCAGCACATTGGCGCTGAGACTACAGAAGTCGATGTCCCAAAAATTGATGCAAACCAAATAATTGCTTATGTCTTTACCTCAGGAAGCACTGGGTCACCCGTGCCACATCCAAAACACTGGGGTGCTCTGGTAAAAAATATCGAAATAACAAGCGATCAGCTAAAACTACCTGAGGATTGCAGTGTTATTGGCACAACACCAAGCCAGCATATGTATGGCTTTGAATCGAATATATTGCTCGCACTACTTAATGGATCAATCCTCTACGATCAAAAACCATTCTTTCCAGCCGACATTATTAGTGCGCTGGAGACAGCAAACTCTCCCGTAGCATTAGTGACAACGCCTTTCCATCTCGAAACCTTGCTCAACGCTGAGATTCCATTGCCGCAGGTAGCACGTGTTATTTGTGCCACTGCACCTTTATCAGTTGAGATAGCTAAGCGAGCCGAAGCGGCTATGGGCTGCCAACTATGCGAAATTTATGGGTCAACAGAAACAGGTCAGATTGCCGTTCGACGCACAGCACTTACGGACGAGTGGACACTTGTCGATGGTGTTGAAATAACACTAAATGAGGATAACTTCTGGGCATGTGGCGGGCATTTGTCTTCACCCATTCCCCTATCCGATGCTTTTGAACTTACCGGCTCCAATACTTTCCGTCTATTAGGGCGTAGCAGCGATATGATCAATATCGCCGGAAAGCGTACATCGCTTGGATATCTCAATAATATGCTCAAACGCATACCAGAGATTGAAGACGCCATTTTCTTTATGCCTAGCGATCAATCTGGTTCTCAACCACGGCTGGCCTTGCTTCATACGTCTAAAACCCTGGATAACCAAGCAATACGAGAAGCATTGCGTCACTATATCGATCCGGTTTTCTTGCCAAGGTTTTTTATCCAGACATGTACGATACCTAGAAATCCTACGGGCAAGGTGCTTCAATCTTCATTGGACAAACTTTTTAATAGCCGGCTGACCAAATGATTTCTATAGATATTCCTGTAGATCATCCGGCATTTAATGGGCACTTTCCTGGGCACCCTATTCTGCCCGGCGTCTGCATTCTCAACTATGTTGCGGCCGCATTTAATAAACCATGCCAGGGCTTTCGAAGCGCCAAATTTCTCAAGGTGGTTCGCCCAGGGGAAACCCTCCAGATTGCATTCGGCGACATCAATCGCAGCGCCTACAGCTTTACCGTTAAGGTGGCCGGCAACGTTGTTTGTGAGGGGCAGATCGTCTCTGTCACAGACAATGCCTAAGCCTTCATCCCCTGACTGGAAGAACAGTCCAGAAAAGGGCAGCCCACTGCTTATTGGCTTGTTGGCCAAAGCCTCGTTTTTCTTTGGCCGTCGCATGACACGCCCCGTGATTTATTGCGTAGCATTCTTTTATGCTTGTTTCGCAAGAACAGCGAGACAAGCCAGCCAGGATTATCTCAAACGTGTATTGAAGCGCGCCCCAAACGCCATTGAGATTTACAAGCATTTTTTATATTTTGCTTCAGTCACCCATGATCGTCTTTTCTTGTTAGCAGGTGGTTTTGATGCGTTCAAAATTAGCATCTATGGGCAAAGCGAGATTGATCAAGCGTTAGCAAAGAACGTCGGCGTTATGCTCTATGGCGCTCACTTTGGTAGTTTTGAATCAGTCCGCTTTACAGCCAATGACCGCCAGGAACTGAAGATTTCCATACTAATGTATGAAAAGAACAGTGAAAAACTAGCCAAGATCTTCCACAAGATATCCCCTGACCTCGCGAATATCATCATTCCACTTGGATCCATTCAAACTATGCTGACTGTGCGAGAACGCTTATCAGAAGGGCATATGGTTGGAATTCTTGCAGACCGATCCGTCAATAATGAGCCGGGCATCAAACGTGATTTTCTCGGCAAACCCGCACTATTCCCAGTATCGCCCTTCAGACTACCCAAACTTTTCTCTTCTCCTATTTGTTTTATTGCCGGCATTTACGAAGGTGGAAATCAATACCGTATATTTTTTCGCGACTTAAATCCGGACAATACAACTATTTCACCCGAGGCCCTTCTTGCAAGGTATGCAGATACGTTAGAGGAGCTTTGCTTGGCTCATCCCTACAACTGGTTTAATTTTTATGATTTTTGGGGGGTGCAATGAAGCCGCTTAAATACCTAGGTTTATTGCTACTTGCGCTGATCTCTTTCCCGGCTTCCGCGTGGGATGTCTCAGATCTGATGAAAACGCTAGCTGCAAACCCAGGTGGAAAAGCAACGTTTATCGAAAAACGACAACTGGCTGTTTTAGACAAGCCTCTGGTTATGACTGGCGATCTTGTCTATGCCCCACCGGCTTATCTCGAGAAGCGAGTCTTAACACCCAAACCTGAAATTTTAATTCTTGATGGCGACCGACTTAGGTATGAAGCCGCAGGCAAAAAGGCAACCATTAACATCAACACACAACCCGAACTTGTCGGTTTTATCGATAGTATTCGCGGTACGCTCACCGGCAACCAGCGAAAACTTGAAGATAATTATGTTTTAACGCTCAATGGCGCCCCTAAGCGTTGGACATTGATTCTTTTGCCAAACGATCAGCAGATTGCCAAATACGTTCTAAAGATCACCATTTCGGGCCATGACGATAAAGTAACAACGATTGAATACCTACAAGCAGATGGCGATAAATCTGTGATGACTATCCAACCCACCCATTAATGATGGCCAAACGATTACCCGTCTTAATATGGCTTTGTGCTATCGCTCTTGCGGTGATTGCCGTTGCACGTGCCAATTATGTGGCAGATATGTCGGCATTCCTGCCGGCAAACCCCACCAGCAATCAATCTATTTTGATTGAGCAACTTACTCATGGCTCACTTTCTCGAACAATTCTGATCGGCATCGAAGGTGCGCCAAGTGAAACCCTTGCGAAAGCCTCAAAGGAATTGTCATCAGCAATGAAGGCCAGCCAACGCTTCAGCATGGTTCAAAATGGCGACCCTGAGAGCACACGTAAAGATCAGGCTTTTATATTTAATAACCGGTATCTGTTAAGCCCTACAACTATTGAGCACTTCACTGAACAAGGCTTACACAAGGCAATTTCTGATTCGATCGATCTTCTTGGCTCGCCGCTCGGTTTAATGATAAAAAAAATATTCCCAAAAGATCCAACGGGAGAAGTCCTTTCAATTATTAATAACCTTGGGTTCACTAACCAAATCGAGAACGCGCATGGTGTTTGGGTAGCAAACAATGGTCAACGCGCCCTCCTGCTTGCACTGACTAATGCGTCTGGCACAGATACCGATCAACAGGAAGCGGCTGTCCACTTCATACGAGCAGAATTTGACCGCATTCAGAAATCCATAGACGCCAACCTCACCCTAAAAATGACCGGCTCACCTGTATTCTCGGTTAACGCACGGGAAACGATTCATTCGCAGGTGCTAGTCTTTTCAACGCTAGGACTCACTGCAATCAGTTGCCTTTTTCTATGGGTTTTTCGCTCTTTCAAAACATTTGCCCTTGGAGCGCTGCCCATACTTACAGGCATTCTTTGCGGCATTACAGCCGTAAGCCTCTGTTTTGACACAGTGCATGCCATCACAATTGGCTTTGGTTCTACGTTAATCGGAGAAGCCGTCGACTATTCCATCTATTATTTCGCGCAAGCACAGAAGCAGAACTCAGAATGGAAGGAACGGTTCTGGCCAACCATACGCTTAGGCACATTCACGTCCATCGTTGGTTTCCTAGCGCTCCTGACAACCGACTTTCCTGGTCTTGCGCAATTAAGTGTCTTCACTATCGCAGGGCTCTCCGCTGCAGTACTTGTAACGCGATATGTTTTACCTGCGTTACACAATCCCAAACTGAATGATTACACTTTAAAGGCAATTGGCAAGGCTGTTATAAGACTTTTGCCAGTTTTGTCAAAGCTCCGTTACTTAGGCTATGTCTTTGCACTGTTGATGATTATTCCATTTCTTTCTGGAAACGTTAAATGGAGCAACCAGGTATCCGACCTGAGTCCTGTTTCCAAGGCCGATAAGGCACTGGATATTGAACTACGGTCGGACCTCGGTGCCGGAGGCGCTCGTCACATCATCGTTATGAAAGCAACATCAGAGGATGCGGCTCTTGAGGTAAGCGAGCAGGTTGCTTCGCTTATCGCGCCTTTGCAAGAACAAAACCTCATTGCAGGATTTGATGCACCTTCAAAGCTGCTACCTAGCCTAGCTACACAAACCCTGCGAAAAAGGGCTGTCCCGGAATTACCATTACTTGATAAACGCCTAGAAAATGCGATCAAAGATCTCCCGGTAAATCGAAAAACACTCGAACCATTTGTAACCGATTCAGAATCTATTCACGATGCCCCATTTATTAATCAAGAAAGTTTTTCAGGCACCTCGCTTAACGAAGTAATCAAATCGCTTCTATATCGCGTAGGCGATAAGTGGGTTGCAATTGGCATCATTAAAGACACCCCTGAGACCCCGGTTAACCCGCAAAGCATTAAAGCGCTTCTGGAGCAGGCACCTCAGCTTGATGCCCAATACATCGACTTGCTTAATGAAAGCAACCAGATGTATGAACAGTATGTCTCTGGCACCCTAAACAGCTGCCTATTTGGAGTTGTCGGCATTTTTATTGTCCTATCAGCCGTACGCCGCTCAATACCTGACGCAATACGCATCATGGCCCCACTAGTTATTTCGTCAGTCGTTGTAGCTGGCATCCTCGGCCTGTCGGGGGTAAATCTGACCTTATTGCATGCTGTTGGATTTCTGTTAATTTTCGCCATCGGATCCAATTACGCCCTTTTAGTACAAAACCACCAGGGTGAAATGGATCCAATAACTGTCGCCTCGTTGATCGTAGCCTGTTTCGCCACCATGTTCGGATTTGGCGTTCTGGCTTTTACCGAGGTTCCTGTACTCAAAGCAATTGGCCAGACAGTTGGCCCAGGCGCATTACTATCCCTTTTCTTTGCACTATCCATGGCCGCGAACAAGCCAGGAATAAAACTGCACCCTATTAGGTAAAATCTTACAAACCATGGAGTATTGATTGAAACCTATATTTATCGATTCGTATACAGCAACTACCTGCGTCGGCCCAGGAAATAATGCCCTAGAACGTGCATTACAGTCTGGTACCGCAGGATTGCTGCAATGCGATTTCGATACCGTATCGCTGGACACATGGATTGGGAAAGTTGCTGACGTAGACAGCAACAACGCATCGTTGCCGACAGATCTGAAATCTTTTGACTGCAGAAATAATAGACTAGCTTTCTTAGGCTTGCAGCAAGATGGGTTTGATGCACGTATAAGAGAAACTGTTCGTACCGCAGGTCATCAACGTGTCGGCATATTTTTAGGGACCAGCACATCAGCGATTTACGACACCGAGCTTGCTTACCGTAATGTTGATTCAACGACGGGAAAATTCTCAGAGCCTATTAATTACTCTGGTTCACACAGCGTTTCTTCACTTTGCAACTTTGTGCGTGCCGTGTATGGCATTCAAGGCCCTGGCTTCGTTATCTCAACAGCATGTTCGTCCTCGGCCAAAGTATTCGCGGCCGCACAACGCTTTATGGCGCTTGGCCTAATCGATGCAGCTCTTGTTGGTGGCGTGGACTCGCTTTGCCTAACGACGCTATATGGCTTCAATTCTTTGCAACTAACTTCAGAAATGCCCTGCCGTCCCTACGATCAACACCGTAACGGTATCTCTATTGGCGAAGCTGCTGCATTTGCTCTACTCACTAAACACCAGAGTTCTGACTTAGCGCTATTGGGTTATGGCGAATCAAGTGATGCCTACCATATGTCCTCCCCGCATCCAGATGGTCTTGGCGCCAAATACGCAATGGAATTGGCATTAAAAGGCGCAGGGCTCGTTCGGGGGGATATTGACTATATCAACCTACATGGCACATCCACCCCCAGCAATGACCGTGCAGAAGGCATAGCTGTCAACAATGTCTTTGGAGAAAGGGTTGCATGCAGTTCTACCAAAGGCGTTACCGGCCATACTCTGGGTGCTGCAGGTGCTGTAGAAGCGGTTGCCTGCTTTGAAGCGTTGCGACAAGGGTTCATTCCCGGAAGTGTTGGCACAGAAACCCTTGATCCGGCAATCCATTTGAACTATCAGCTAAAGTCGTCACGTGCTCCGGTTACCACGGTATTGAGCAATTCTTTTGGATTCGGTGGTAGCAACTGCAGTTTGATCTTTGGTAAACAGCCATGACACAAGATAACATTCTCGATATTGCTATCTTGGGCATTGGTGCCGTTGGCCCAGGATTTTCAAATTGGCCTGAATTACAGTCTCAACTTAAAGCGGGTGCACCGCTAAGCTTGGATAAGACTCAACTTCCTAGCCCCGAAATATTGCCGTCTGCAGAACGTCGACGCGCCAGCCCTATAGTCAAAGCAGGTTTAAGCGTTGGACTCGAAGCTTGCCACGATGCAGCCTTAGACCCGTGTCAGTTGTTAACTGTCTTTACCTCGTCAGGTGCGGATGGTGCCAATTGCGAGGCAATTTGCGAACAACTAGCCACAGATGATCGACTCATCTCCCCCACACGGTTTCATAACTCGGTACACAATACGGTTGCCGGTTACTGGGGTATCGCTACAGGCTGCATGCGGCCATCGCAAGTTATTTCTGCAGAAGATGGTAGCTTCGCAGCAGGATTGCTAGAGGCGGCCATCGAAGCCAGTCATAGCGATGAACCTTGCTTATTGGTTTGCTACGATACGAACTACCCTGGTGCATTACGTCATGTGCGCCCGATTAATGATACTGCAGCCATTGCACTGATCGTTGAAAAGGCCGGAAAACGCAAGGGAAAATACCCTAACATTCAGCTAAAGCTAGACCATACAGCTACTCCTGAGACTCCGACGGCGCCGATTCCTACTCTTCAGGCCATACCTGTCCTAAATAGCATCACACACACGACAACCGATTGGGTTTCCATCTATTTCCAGTCTAACTGCGCACTTTCAGCAAGAGTCAATCCATGAAATCGCATTCCTGGCTTCTAGAAAACCTACCGCATCAAGGCAGTATGAATCTGCTTGATACCGTCTTGTCGTGGGATGCAGACCAAATTCACTGCTCTGCTTCCAGCCATCTTGACCCAAATAACCCACTGGCTGAAAACGGTTTGCTAGGCACAAGTGCCGCAATCGAGTATGCAGCGCAAGCCATGGCTGCGCATGGCCGACTAACTGCACCAGCAACCACTACACCTCGCCAGGGGTATATCGCCGGTATCCGCGATATCCGGTTCTATGTTCAAACGCTCAATAACGCCAGCCCAACCATCAATATCCAAGCGACACGTCTTATGGGTGATGATGACAATGTGATCTATCAATTCACCATATCGGACCAGGGCATTAATCTGGTTACTGGGCGCGCAACCGTTGTTCTGGATCGAAACAAAAATATCAGCTTATGAAAATTGCATTAATTACAGGCGGTTCGGGGGGGATCGGTGCTGCAATCGCCGAAACACTTGCACAAGCTCGCCTACATGTCATTGTTCATGCCAATAAGAATCTCGAACAAGCTAATTTAATCGTTAATCGCATTCGCGAGAATGGTGGGTCAGCTGAAGCAGTTTGCTTCGATCTGTTGGATCAAAGCGCTGTACAAGCATTCATTGATGGCCAGCTTGAGTGTAGTGGTATCGACATCTTGGTGAATAATGCAGGCATTCATGATGACGCAGTCTTTCCTGGCATGTCACCAAAGCAATGGCATCAGGTCATTGACGTCAACCTCAATGGGTTCTTTAACATTACCCAGCCACTTGTTTTGCCGATGATCCGCAAGCGCTGGGGCAGGATTGTGAACGTTAGTTCTGTGTCTGGAATTACAGGCAATCGTGGTCAAGTAAATTACTCTGCGGCGAAAGGAGCTATAAATGCCGCTACCAAAGCTTTATCGCTTGAAGTGGCTAGTAGAGGCATTACCGTTAATGCAGTGGCGCCCGGAATAATCAGCACGTCGATGACTGAAACAGTGTTTGATTCTGAGACCATAAAGTCGTTGATTCCTATGAAACGTGCAGGTAGCGCTAACGAAGTGGCAGACCTCGTCGCATTTCTTGTCTCTGATAAGGCTTCTTATATCACCGGTCAGATCATCTCTATTAATGGTGGCATGATCTGATGACGGTTCATCAGGGAGAACTACTCCTCTTTTTCACTCTGCTTCAGCTGTCAATCATCGTTCTTGCTGGCAGAATCGGAGGCGCCGTTGCTCTTAAATTCGGGCAATCTGCGGTCGTAGGCGAAATTATCCTTGGCATACTCCTAGGACCTTCATTGTTTGGGCTGTTGGCACCCGAATTATTTGAACTTGTTTTCCGCTCAACACCGCCAGGACCACTGTCTATGCTTTCTCAGATAGGCCTCATATTCCTGATGTTTCAAATTGGCCAGGAATTCGATTTTTCTCACCTAAAAGTCACACAACATCGCAACACGATGATCACCGTTGCTTTGGCCAGCATGATCGTGCCATTCATGCTCGGTTGTGGATTCGGTTACTATGCCGCCCCCGTACTTTCACCGGACGCCAACCCGATTAGCTCTGCATTATTCATTGGCACGGCCTTCTCAATTACTGCCCTTCCGATTCTTGGAAGAATCATGATCGAGTTCGGGATCACAAAAACAGCAGTGGGCGTCATTGCTATCAGCGCTGCAGCAATTAATGATGTTATCGGATGGGTGCTACTTGCTTTGGTCAGCGCCCTGACCTTATCGGCATTCAGCACCGAATCCCTCATCCAAATTATTGGAAGCATCGCGCTTTACATTGCAATTTGCTGGTTAGCCATTAGACCTATGATGAAATGGATAATCCATCGACTAGGCACCACTGCAGAACCGCTTACGGGCAACGTACTCGGCGCAATGATTGTGCTGATTTTTTTATCCGCTATGACCACTTACAAGATTGGCATTTTCGCGATTTTCGGTGGTTTCATGCTGGGCGTATTAGTTCACGATGAACAGGCATTTGTTTCAGCGTGGCGCAAAAAAGTGGGCAGCTTTGTCACTGTTTTTTTTCTACCGATTTTCTTTACTTATACCGGTCTGCGCACAAGTATTGGTAGCCTAGACACGATTGAGTTATGGGGGTGGTGTCTGCTACTCATTTTCCTTGCCACTCTAGGGAAATTTGGTGCTGCGTATTGGGCTGCCCGCATTAACGGTTTGAGCAAGAATGAGTGCACCGTTTTAGGGGTGATGATGAATACGCGGGCCCTCATGGAGCTCATTGTCATCAATATCGGTCTGGACCTTGATGTTATTTCGCCAACCGTGTTCACCATGCTCGTCATCATGGCCATATTTAGCACTGTCTTAACTACCCCAGTACTTCGCAAAAGATTACCTGCCATAGGATTAGGCACGTGACAGAAGCTAGGGCTTCCAGATGGAAACCAAATGCTGTTATCAAAGCCAGCATATTTGCTCATGGCATCGTAGGCATTGGCTTAATTTTTGACCCCGCCTCGGTGCTGCTCTGGCTGACCATATTAGCCACCAATCACGGCATTCTCACTATAGGCGGATTGCTACCTCGTTCAAAACTACTGGGTCCCAACATTACGCACTTGCCGCAGGCTTCTATTGCAAAGCGCCAAATCGCGATCACCTTCGACGACGGGCCCGACCCGATTGTTACACCCCAAATTCTAGATATTCTTGAGCGACATCAAGCAAAGGCAACCTTCTTCTGCATCGGTTACCTAGCAGAAACGCACCCTGATCTTATACAACGCATAGTGCGCGAAGGTCACCAAGTCGAAAATCACAGTTTTAGCCACAAAGCGACCTTCGCATTCAATGGCCCTAAGGGTATTGCAAATGAAATTACACGCGCCCAACAAGCTCTGACTCAATCAAGCGGGAGAGCACCGCGTTTTTTTAGACCGATGGCCGGCATTCGAAACCCCCTGCTCGAACCAGTATTGAGCACGCATGGATTGAGATTGGTCTCATGGTCACGCCGAGGCTTCGATACACAGTTCAGGGATCCCGACCAACTGCATCGCCGGCTAACTAAAGGATTATCTGCTGGTCAAATTCTTATGATGCACGATGGCAATGCTGCTTATTACAAGAATGGCATTACGGTCACTGTGGCATGCCTCCCCACCATTCTTCAAAGCATTTCTGATGCGGGGCTCACTACGGTAACGCTTGATGAGAGTTTCCAATGAGTATTGGGAACTGCACCGCTACTCAGCCTACGCTGACACAGCGCATCAAACGGCTCATGCCAATTAAGGCCGTTGGCACCACTCTGTTTATTTACCTTTTTTTTCGGGGCTATTTCTGGGTGATGGAAAATCCCAATGCCACACCCATTACCGTACCCACAACAAGCATCGATGACCTGATCCCATTTTCCATTCTAGGGCTGCCTATCTACCTTTCGTTATGGGTATATGTTTCTCTAGCACCAGCCCTGCTCAATAGCTTACGGGCTTTGCTCAGTTATGGATTATGGATCTCGCTGATGTGCGTCGCTTGTCTCATGTTTTTCTGGTTTTTTCCGACTGCCACGCCACCATTCGAAATTGACCTGCTACGCTATCCCTCAATGGCTTTTTTGCGTGTCGACACTGGCCTTAATGCATTTCCATCATTACATGTTGCCTCTGCTGTATTCACTTCGGCATGGCTAACCATTTTGCTCCGCAAAATAAATGCGCCCGGCTATATACACGTATTAAATATCGTCTATTGCCTGCTCATCATCTGGTCAACAATGGCCGTACGACAGCACGTATTATGGGATGCAATTTCTGGTGCATTTATCGGGTTAATGTTTGCAATTATGTCTATACGTTCTATTTCACGAAAACTACCCGAAAACGACATTTAATATGATGTAGTAACTGTTACCTCGAGGACCAATATTTTCTATAGGCAATTACTGGTAACCTCAAGAACATACCGATCACCAATCTTGTATGCATCCAGGTAAGCAGCTTGTTATCTCGGAAGTAATGAAAGTGTGAAACCCCACCTTCAGCCTTTGAAAAATAGCGGACCGGTGCCACGACATTAATTGGTCGCACGCCAGCCCAGCATAGTCTGACTGCCGCTTCGGGATCAAAATCAAAGCGACGCATCCATCTCGAATTTTCCATAATGCTGCACAGAGGTTCAATCGGATAAACCCGAAACCCGAACAAGGAGTCTCCGATACCCATCCAGAAAGTTTCAAGGTTTGCCCACCAATTAGAGATTTTTCGCCCTTTCACCCTAAGGCTCGGTGCTTCACTCCCAAAATCCGGCACTCCCAAAACCATAGCCCCAGGGCTGGCTTCTGATAACGCCATAAATTCTGGGATTTTGTATGCCGGATGCTGACCATCCGAATCCATCGTCAGTACATTCGTAAACCCGGCCTGTTGAGCAAGCTTTATACCTTCAAGAACTGCAGCGCCTTTGCCAGAGTTCACAGGCAATGCAACTACCTTTAGCCCGGACTCTGAAAGCGCCAACTCCTCTAAAAGCTCCTTGCTGCCATCATTACTGCCATCAACTACAACCCATACTGGCGACCAATACTGAAGCGCTTCCAGCACCGTATTTTTTACCTTCATCCCCGGGTTAAAGCTTGGAATGAGCACTAAATGAGTATTGGATGAATTCATAATTGTTGCTGGTTAAAGTAGGACTCGAGTTCCTTGGTTAATGCGCTGTAATCGTTTGAGGGCATAAATATGTCGCCACACGTCAGCGAAATGGTCATCGGCAAACTCGGCAGCGCGTTTAATCTCCGGCGTTTCCCCAAAAATGGTTGGTCATAACGCAAGAAAAAGGTTCTGATGGGTATATTCAAACGCGATGCCAACAATGCCGGGCTTTGATTAATACAAATGGGGCTGTCATCTGGAGTCCTCGTTCCCTCTGGGAAAAGCAGCAAATTTGCATCCTCACCAACCGCTTCTTTTGCATAGGCCAGCAAACTAAATGGATCTGCATTTCGTATAAAGCCTGCGAGCTTCGCTGCTGCGCCAAACAATGGGTTATCCAGAAGCGAAGCTTTCATGACACAGATGGTATTAGGCACTTTAGCCAGAAAGATGACCGCATCAAGCAACGATGGGTGGTTTGCAATGAGAATGCTCGTGCCTTTTACATTGCTCCCTGACTCAAGGTTTAGTTTGAAACGACACCCACAAAACCATGTTAGAAACAACAAGTAGAACGACAGCCCAAGACGAATAACCAATCGACCAAAATAATGCCCCGTACGCTTGGGCAGTACTGTGTAAAAAAACAACGCAAATGGCAGCCAGACGGCACATAAAACGGCCAGCGCTGCAAACCCGAGGAATAGTGCCACGGGTGCATAAATCAGCCAGAACGTTTTAATCAAGCTTTGCAAAACAACCACTTGCTTCAATCTCAACCAACAGATCACTACGGCATATGTCTCCAAGGACATAATGCACATTAGAGGGCTTCGCCATTTCACGGAAAAAATCAGAAAAACCTTTTGCTACATTCACATAATCACGCGCATTTCTTACGTACACGCGAAATAACATTTCATGCATCGGGAAGCTTTGTGCCCCCTGTTTCTCGGCTTCCAGAACCACTAATGCTATGTTTTGAAGCGATGTTAGTGTCTGCGCATATGAATCGTTAGCATGAACCGTCTCATGCCCAACAATGCTGGCAGTCCCTGACACCAGTAATAAGCTAGAGCCCCATAGATGAACCAACCCTGCCCTAGAAAACGAAGGGCTTCTGGGGCCATACTGCTCAGGATATTTATATGCGCTGACTTGCCGGGGGTTTTCAATCAGCTTAGACGGCTCGGCTCCTGCAAGAAACACGATAGAAACCCCGCCTTCTCGAATACCAATAGCAGACGCAGCGGGCATACCTGTTGCAAGAAGATCACTCGCTGAGTCAAAAGCCCGTTGTCGACCGATATTAAACAAACGGTAACGCTCAACGCCATCCACAGGTTCGTTGATGTCGGCAAAGTAATTCCAGAAGCGCCACACGTGCCTATTGCTCAGCGATCTAACAAAATCAAGCGCCTCGGTGTAAGCATCGCATGTTAAGTCTTGTAGGCTTTCATCAGAGGTTTCAGGAATGCACAGGAAGCCGAATACCGTCGTGCCATTTTCTACATAACTGATATTACCAATCTGGCTGAACTTAGCTTTGTCGCCATGCAACCAGATTTCAAAACCCATATCGGACGGCTTGCCCAAAACCGGTATTTCAAGCGGCATGACTCCATCTGGAACAGCGGCTGAAGATGTATCACCAGAAAAACAAAACCCTGCGGCCATGCCATCTGGCACATCTTCTGCAGACGTACACCATGAAATTTTCACAGGCAATCTGGTCGCTTCATCTTTATGCAACTGCATGCATCTACATCGATTCAGTGACCGGTCGAATATTCACTTTTCGGCGTTTCCACGCAGTCACTGTACGCTTTAAATTAGCCAGTGATGCGGTGTAATAGATGCACTTAAAAAGGAAGATCGACTTCCAAATCGGTGTCTTCCCAAAGATGTCCCCGGCTAAAACTGAAAGAATGGCCTCTTTGATACGGAAGATATTCCGGGGATTCATGAACAAATCCCGCAACGTAGGGTTCGTTACCCGGTAAATAAACCAGGAAAACTCTTTAGGGCCATGCTTCATAGCCTTATCAAACTTAGCCAATGCCTTTGTAGCCATAGCAGGGTTGCTGAGACATGTATGAATAGCTTCAGCACCAACGACACCGCTATTCATCGCCAGCAAAACACCTGAAGAGAATACAGGGTCAATAAAGGCATAGGCATCACCGAGCATTACATAGTTTTTGCCGTAACACCGCTCAGAGACATAGGAAAAGTTCCCGGTAGCTTCGGCTTCAGACACCATCATTGCATTAGCCATCTTAGCTTGTAGCAACGGGCACATAGCAATACCATCCAACAGGAACTGCTCAAGAGTGCGCTCACCCTTGGTTTTCATGAAATACGGCCAGGTCACCATACCTATGCTGGTTGTGCCATCTGCTAATGGAATAAACCAAAACCAGCCATGCTCAAACCAGAAAATGGCAATATTGCCTTCGTCAGCACCTTCATTTCTCACGACACCCCTAAAGTGCGCATACAGAGCTGAGCTATTGTGCTTAGGATTTTTATGTTTGATTTGTAGCTTATTCGCGAGCAGCGTATCTCGGCCTGAGGCATCAACCACAAATTTAGCCTGCCATGTCTCTTTGCGGCCATCGGCGTGTTCTGCCTCTACCTCTGCGCAACTACCTGCATTGAGATTGACCGCTTTAACACGGCAATCTTCGATAACTTCAACACCTTTGGCTGCCGCATTACGAATCAGTATTTCGTCAAACTCAGAGCGGCGCACCTGAAATGCACTGGGCATGGATTTATCCCAGGCGTCGGCAAAATAAAACCGCTGTTGATGGTCATGCCAAGGTGAATTGAATTCAGCAGCATTTTTCACCATGCCAACTTGTGTCACTTGCTCTGTAACACCCAGCATATCGAAAATAGGCAGATTAGCGGGTAACAGAGACTCACCGATATGAAAACGTGGGTGACGCGATTTCTCAATCAAGGTCACCTTATAGCCTTTTTGTGCCAGCAAAGGCGCTACGGTCGATCCCGCAGGCCCACCGCCAATAACTAGCACATCACAATCGTTTATATTATCAAGGCTCATTTGTTTAGAATTTTTGATTTCTGGGCGTCGTACTCTTTAGAGGTAATAAGACCTTCGTCTTTCATTCTTTTTAACTCGACTAGCTTGGAATAGTTCGAAGCTTGCTGATTGAGGCTAACCTCTGATTGAATGGGTTGCGACTTATCTACGCAGATGAAAATCAATTCACTCCTTGGGAAATTTCCCAAAATCTGCAATGGCGCAGATCGTCTTTCCTGAAGAATTTTAATTTTTTTATCTTGATCTTTACAAAATTTTTCCGCTCGTGCCTCGGCGTTAGAACGAACAGCTGACTGCGGAACAAAGCCAGTTGAACCCTGAGAGAAAACTCTATACTGCTCCGAGCTGGACTTATCAGTATCCAGTGTGATTATCTCACCTGAATAAACAGCATCGTCAAACGGAGACTTGCTTTCACTCACCTTTTGAATTGGCATAGCAGTTGAGCAACCGGCAAGTAATACTATCGCTAATACAGAAGAAAACCGCGCTTTAGGAATGTTTTTCATTTCCGCAACTCCATTAATCTATTTGGTGCTAAAACCTATCTCTATTCTTTCCTTTAAATTTTGAACCCACTTGTTATAAATACCGTGAATTAAAGGCGTGCCTGGCGGATATCGTGGGGCGGCACCGAGCTGAACCGGCTCATAGCTCTCTTGTTGCTTTGATAGCCTGTATTTGAGATTTTTACTGCTTTCGTACGCAATTGAAAAACTATGCTGCGTATAGTCAATTCGAATGGTTGTGAAATGCTTGTCTTTGTAATCGTAGGACGCTACTACAGGCCCACTTTTCCCTTCGGCTACTTTCCACCCTGCTTGAGCTGCTGAATCAGCAATAACACCACGAATCTCTTGTAGGGGTAGCGTCTTCCCTGATTTTGTTACGATTGGAACATTCTCATACGTAACCATTGCAACAGGGTCTGGCCCGTTTACAGACCTACACCCCAACAACGTAAGTGATACGAGCAGCACGCAACTAAGTAATTTCATGGCAGGTCATTCTCGATCACAATTAGAAACTTATAAATTCATTATTAATTGTTTCATGTTACCCAGTTGCACGTAAACTTTCCACAAATACTTATCACCGATTTCTATAGTGCCAATTAAACACTGCCCCTGCGGCAGCGGTGGATCTGCCGCTAGCTGCTGCCAACCCTACCTTGATGGCACACACCCCGCCCCTACGGCCGAAGCGCTTATGCGCTCGCGCTATGTAGCCTACGGGCTAGGCCTTGAACCCTATCTGTTAGCAACCTGGCACCCCAGCACACGGCCTGCATCGCTCGACTTTGACAAAGAAGCGCCGCTCAACTGGATAGGCCTGGAGATCAAACGTCACGAACAACAGGGCGAAGATAAAGCTATTGTTGAATTTGTCGCCCGTTACAAGGTTGGTGGCCGCGCTCATCGAGTGCACGAAACAAGCCGATTTGTACATGAAAACGGCATGTGGTTTTACGTCGATGGCGACATACATGAATAGTTTTGTAGGTAAACTAACGCAAAACCACCCCACTAAGGATTAAGTATGAACATTAAAACCACCGCACTTTGTATCGCCGCTGTTGCTGTTATTGCCGGCTGTGCAACGCCT
>ERZ1034363.203-NODE-203-length-41783-cov-4.395962_pt1 | contig 41783 bp, 31 predicted proteins | sample MGYA00520616_ERZ1034363 | MGnify/ENA primary metagenome ERZ1034363 (study PRJEB33736, sample SAMEA104284506) | Azolla filiculoides | biome: Urban; feature: Water surface; material: Ditch water | place: Netherlands | collected 2015-10-28 | depth 0-0.1 m ...
AGAAGACCGTCATCCGCACACCAATATGGCGAAAGCTGCTTTGAATATGTTGACGCACACTGCCGCAGGAACTTTGGCCAAAGACGGAATTTTCATGAATGCCGTAGATACAGGTTGGGTAACAGATGAAGATCCTGCCGAATTGGCCAAAAGAAAACAAGAAGAACAAGATTTTCAGCCACCCTTGGATATTGTTGACGGAGCGGCGAGGGTAATGGATCCGTTGTTTGACGGAATCAATTCAGGAAAACATTGGAGTGGAAAGTTTTTGAAGGATTATCGTCCGATTGGATGGTGAATTCTTTAAAACCCCTCACCATCATTAAAATAAAACGTCTGAGAATCTCGGCCTAGTCCATAATTAACCACAAAATTGGTCAGCGTGTTTTTGTCCAACAAGAATCGCAAACCAATGCCAACTGCTGGCTGAATGGATTCGAATAAACGGAGGTTTTTGTTTGCATCGCTGGCTGTTGTGGCATTAGCAAATACGGTTCCGCTAATCATTTGATTTTTGGTGATGGGAAAACGGTATTCGCTTTCAAAAAACATCAAATTATTGCCTCTAAAAAGACCTTGTATGTATCCTTTTCCGCTTCGACTATTTTGATCCCAACCTATAGCGGGCAGGTTTAAATAAGGCAAATGTCCGCTGGTTACGAATTGATTATATGCCCAAAAACCAATAACGTGCTGTTTGTTCCGTTTACTGATAGGGATGAAATATCGGCTTTCGAGCAAGAGGGAGGAACTTTTTTGTTGACCTTTAAAGAGTTTTGGATTATAACGGTAATTTAAATTCAAATACAGACCGTTGTTTGTGTTTATGAGGTTGTCGCGAGTATCGTAAATTAAATTCATGCTCAAACCATTGACTGCATAATTCTTGTCACTAAAGCCATGTTTTTTTGAATAATTATAGTGATAAGTGTATTTTTCTTGGGAGACATCCAAAAGTTTATCATTAATGTTGTTATAACTGTCTATATGAATTCCTGTGCCAATAAAAAAGGAAGGGAAGATATTGAAAGAGATTGTTTCGTGAAATTTGAAGTAATTGTAATTCATTGGTTGTTCAATTGACTTGTAATCAAAGTCTTTGAATTCTGTTCCCCAAGGAACAATGTCGGTACCTAATCCATAATTGGATTGTGAAAAAATGTAATAGCGAAAATCGCCACTAAAAAAATAGCGGTCATCATCAAGGTACATATAGTTTTTTAAATAAGTGAGAAGTTGCTTTTTAGTGCTAAAAGAAGCACCACCCGAAATGAGCGAAATTTTGTTTTCTTCTTTTTCTTTAAAACTATATTGACCAATGAATCCAAGTGTAAAACCATTGGCAGGTTGATAGCCCAAAGTAGGGAAGGCAATTAGTTTAGTTTTGGTTTTAGGTAGCTTAATTTTAAGAGTATCTTCTTTAGTAAACAAATCAAGAATCGAGCGTAGGGGTTGTTTTTTTTCACTTTCTTCTTGTGAAAAGCTAAGCTGAAAGTAGAAAAGGAAAATGAGCAAGAAACAAATAGATTTTGCTTCAAGAATAGTTTTAGTATTCATTTGAAGCTCTAAGTTTTATCCAAAATAGTTTGGCAGGTTTTTCCAATCAATTCATTTTTAAAAGCGTATAAAAATAGAAAATTTTTTTAATGATTTCGTTTTGTGCTAAAATAAATTTTAGGGATGCGTTTTAATCAAAATGGATTTATTTAGACAAAAAAATACCACAACAAAATAAATTCTGTTGTGGCATTTATTATAATTTAGAAGAAAGTATAAAACGATCTTTATTGATTTACCGAAATTAAAGTAATTTCGAAAATTAGTACCGAACCTCCAGGAATGCCTTGATAGTCATAACTTCCATAACCCAAATGGGCTGGAATCAAAAGCAAACCGCTTCCGCCTTCTTTAAAATATTGAATCCCTTCGGTCCAACCTTTAATAACTTGATTTAATCCAATTGAAATTCCAGCATTAGTGCTTTGGTCAAATATTGTTCCGTTGGTAAATGTACCTTTGTAAGCAACTGTTACATTGGAAGTTGCATTAGGTTGGATTCCAGTTCCAGGATTATTAATCACATAATACAAACCACTAGCACTTCTTTGTGCATTTAATTTATTGAGCGTAATAAAATCGGTAATTTCTTTTTCGTTTTGAGCGGTATAATCAACAATTTGAGCATCGTCTTTAGAGCAAGAAATAAAAAGGGTGAAAAGGAGTAGTAGAGGCAATAATTTTTTCATACTTAAAAATGTTTTAAAAAACGCAAATATAATACTATTTGTTATGTTTTTATCAAATTTTTTGGTTGTGAAATCGTTTTAGTGTAATCGATTTCACAAATCGTATTTCTTTGAAAAATAGCCTCTTTTTTTCTTTAATTTTCAGTCTGTTTTTGCCACCTTTGTACGAATAAATAAAAATAATTTATTTATTTTAACAGACAACAACACACATTGACAAATACTATTTTATAAATGACTACAGACAATAAAGTAAATCAGGAAAAAATTAAGCAAAGCAGAAAAGATACTGTACAGTACATTAATCTGCAATTAGCATCACTTGGACAACCCATTTATCAAGATGATGAGAATTCGGCAGAGCCTTTTTGCAATCCCAAATTCCAAACATTGACTAATGGTTTAATCAAAAGTTTTCGTGAAAAATCGAGATTATTATCCAATCATCTTTCGCCAGCCGACACTAGAATTCAAAACTTTTTGAACGACTATCTCAAAGAAGTTCCTTTCAATAAACCTTATGTTTTACCAAATGATACTTTGATTTTAACCCAAAGTGGTCATGCTAGAGAACTGAGTTTGCCACCTAACGGAACCACTTTTGCAAGTGATGATATTACTTCTTATCGCATTAAGCAAGGGATTTTAAATAATCCAGTAAATGACAAGCGAACCACGATAGGCACTTTTCATATTGTAGAAGGCAATTTGCCAGCACCTTTAGATAAAAAAGAAGTCCCTAAAATTGCTTTTGCTCATTTTTTGAATGCTGCTTTCAACCCTTCGGATAAACTGAAATTATTGCCTTTTACTTCCAATCAAAAAGAGAAAGCCAAATTGATGGTTTCGTTGTTGATGCGACCTATGGTTTGTCCAGAAGTAAAAGGAGTTATTTCTAAAAAATCGATGGAAGTTCGCTTTTTTGCACCAGGAAGTTTGGTAAGCAACCTTGATTTCGTTGAAGCTATTTTTGGAAACGCAGGCGATCCTTATCTTGCTCAAAACGATGCTGCTTTAGATACTGAACATTGGACAGGCCATACAGGCTGTGTGATTCTGGCTCCACAATTGCGTTTGTTGAAGAAAAAAGACATTGGTTTACCTCATTTTGATGATGCCACAGAGCGTCAAAAAAGGGAAGGAATGTGCTGGAAAGACGAGAACGAGATTTATAATAACGGAGGCGCTTTTAAAGTAACTTGTAGAGATGAAAGAGGAGTAGTGGTCACCATTATTGCCGATAATTATTTTGGATATTCTAAAAAAGAAATTAAAACTCAAATTAGTTATTCGGCTAATTTATTTGGTTTGGTTGAGGAAGAACATTCGGGTGGAGCAATCGCATATCCTAGAGGTGTAATGGGGGATATTGTTGATGGAAGTGCTTTTTCTGAAAAATTTGGAAATCAATATACTTTTGAAGGCGTTAAAGCTTTTCTAGGCGATAGAATTGAGGTTAAACCAATAAATTATGCAGTAGATAAGAAATATCCAAACCTAGTTTATATTCCAGAGAATGCCTACATCAATACAAACACCAACAGCATTACTTGGACTTATAATGGACAAGAACAAAAACTAATTTTGTCTCCAAATAAAACGTACATTCACCCCACTGGAAATAAATTCAAATTAGAGAAACACAATGCCATTGCGCTTTGGAGAATTGTAAATACTTCGCCAGAGGGTGTTTTTTGCCATAAACCTTGCACGGTTTCGGGTGGTGGAAAATCGGAGATTTCTAAATCGATGCAAAATGCCATTACGTATAGTGCTTTTAATATTTTAGATATTGACGAAGATTTCAAAAAAGCTGATGAAATAATCGAATACAATTATTCTAAAAGATGGAAAGATTCTGATCCCTCATTACCGCCTTCAAGATCATTTTTAGATAAGGGTAGAACTTTAGGTTCGGCAGTAAAATTGCTAACTCCTTCAGAAAGAAATACGGACGAATACAATGAATTTATTAAAAACATTCCGGTTCACATTCGATCGTTGGTGTTGTTTGTAAAACGTTTGTATCGTCAGGATCACGGAGCTTTGAACTGGAAAGATTGTATGTCGGTTGAAATTATCAACGGCAAAAATGGCACAGGCTTACTGTATAATAATACTCCAGTTGTGGGAAGTTATGTTCGAATTGGTTTCAATCAAAAAGGGACTTGGTTATTGAATAAATTGAGGTCGGATTTTTCGGCTAGTCAAAAAATTCAAATGGAAGATGATATATCGGCATCCATTACTTTGCCAAGCCATCAGATTAAAAATCTTAATCCAGAATATACTAACCAAAGTTTGAAAGTGGTTGCTAACTGTGAATCGCATTTGTTTCAAAGACCTGACGAAGCTATTGTTCGAGGTTATGACAAAGGAGCAGAATTGGATATTGTATCGGACAATGTGTTTTTGACAAACTATGAACTTTTGACCAAAAAAGATGCTATCGAAATTTTTGAAGACACCATCAATTTCGACAAATACACCCAACCGGTTAAGAATTTAATCATTAGTATTGTAAACAGTCCTAATGAAGAGGAATATTTCTCACTGCCTTCGCACACTAGAATTGTAGATGGTGAACCCACCAAAAATCCACGTTATTTAGAGCGCAATATCTTTATAGACGAAACCGAAGCCAGTTATTTAGGCGAAATTGGAGTTCGTTTGTATCGAAAAATAAAATCAGAAGATCCTGTTATCAATGTAGTTAATGCGGTTTTGCCAGGAAGAAGAAACAACCCAATCGACAAGAAAGCTGGTATTCGCCCATTGGCAGTTTACAATCCAATTCATTATCAGGAAACTCCGGAATTGTTTATGGATTTTATTTGTAGCCTTACGGGTAAATCACCATCAACAACAGGAGCTGGATCAGAAGGAGCTTTGACCAAAGGCCCATTTAATATGCTGACACCAACATCCGATTTGAACAACGCTTTGTTGTCACATATTTTGACCGAATCGAATGCGTTTAGCACTGCAGCAGGTTATGTAGGTGGCGAAAATAAAGTAGATCACGATATTAGTCTTTTAATCCCTGAAATCTGGGCTAGATTGAATGCCAAAGATCGAGATCCAAAAGTTTTGATAGCCAATGGTTCATTAGAAAAAATAGAAGATTTTGAATATCAAGGCAAAAAAGTATTGGCTAGTAGGTTAGGGTATCGCATTACAAGCACTTTCTCTTTGTTGTGTTTGAACCGTTTGTTTGACGAACCCAATGCAGTTTTCAACGAAAAAATGCTAAAACCAGAATTACAAGGAATAGAAGATTATGTAGATGGTATTGCTAATATTGTCGAAGCCCAACAAAAAGTGGCTTTGAGTTATTTTGAAGACGGAAGCATCGAAGCAGCTATTCCGCCATTGAAAATAGTATTGCATATGATGGCTTATGGTCATTATGAAGGCAAAGAAATGAGCGATCCAGAATTGAGAAGCTATTTCGATAGAGATTACGTAATCAACAGCGATTGGTACAAAGAAAGATTGAAATTGAAACAACAAAAAGACATTCATTTCTACACCAATCAAATTAGTTATTTGGAGCAATTTATTTCTAATGACGAAAACAATTTGTTAGTTGCCGAAATGGATTTGAACACACGTTTGCAAAATGTAAAAAATATGTTGGCAACGGCCAGTTCTCCTGATTACATCAACAGTTTGGTAGGAACCATCGGAGCTGATCCGTTGTATAAAAAATAATCCAAAAGTTTATCCATAAAAAAAATCGTTTAAGAAGAAATTTTTAGACGATTTTTTTATTAGTCACAAAAAACCGCAGATTCCTGAATTAAAAAGAGATTTTAAATCTGCGAATTTGCGGTATATTTTTAAAGGGATAATTAATGTTTAATAAACTTTTCAACCATTGTTTTTCCTGCTTTTTCGATGGCGCAAACATAAACTCCCACTGGTAAGGAATTGGTATTTATAACAATGTTTTGCTCTGTAATGGTTTTAGAAATTAAATTTCTTCCATTTAAATCATAAATTTTAATAGTGGTATGGACTGATATATCATCAGTAATAACAATATTTAATTGGCTTTCGTTATGGAAGAGTTGAACGCCATTAGATTTATTGAATGGTTCAGTTCCTAAAGCACTGTATTCCATCATTGCACTTGCCATCAAAATGGCACAATACCCGTGAGGATGTGCACTTCCTGGACAAGTTGTTGGAGTTATGGAAGTATAATTGTTGTAAGTAGCCAGCACTCCCATTGCGGGTGCAAAACTATTAATTTTGGGTTTGCCGTCGGTATGGGTGGTTACATAAGTTTTCAATCCTGTCCAAGCTTTATTGACAACAGGAGTGTAGATAGTACTGTCAATAAGTCCTTTGTTGATGGCTTTTTTCATCGCATAAACATACATTCCACTACCTGTTGTTTCAATCCAGTTACCCACACCTGATGGATTTTGTACCACTTGAAACCAAAGTCCAGTAGTTGGATCTTGGTAGTTTTTCAAACCTTCACAAAGATTTTGCAAAGCCGTTTTCATCTCGGTATAACGCGCGTGATTGGTAGGTAAATATTCCAAAATATCGACCAAAGCCATCATATACCAACCCATTCCGCGAGACCAAACTTGAGAAGAAACACCTGTTGTAGGATTCGACCACGAGTAAGTTGTTTTGTCGTAATTCCAAGCGTGATACACCAATTTGTTGGACGCATTATACACGTGAGAATAAAGAATCATCGTTTGAAAAGCCGCTTCGTCAATGGCAATAGTATCGTTGAAGAGTGCGCCGTATTTCACTAAGAAAGGCGAAGCCATATAAATTCCGTCCACCATCATTACGTTGGTGTAAGCAGTCGTGTTTTTATGCCAAAAACCATTTTCAGGTGTACGAGGATAAGCTCCTAAACCTGTTTTTAGAAGGTAATCTCGGATGGTAGTCGCGGCAGTTTTGTATTTTAAGGCTCCTGTTTTTTCGTACAGCCACAAACATAAAATACCGGGATGCATATTGTCAAGAGTTTGCGCCAATACCGATGAAACTCCTGTGCCATCTGCACCAATATAACCATCAACATAAGTTTTGATGTAAGTCAGATAATTGGCATCGTTGGTTTTGTCGTAAATGTCAGCCATTCCTAAAAGTACAATGCTGTTCGAATATTCCCAGCCTTTGCCCGTCATACTGTTAATTCCAGAAGGCCAACGTGAAAGAATGGCATTCGAAAATTGCACGCCATAATTAGTAGTTTGAGCCGTAGAAAAAAGGGACGGTATTAGTATAAAAGCAAGGAGTATTAGTCTTTTCATTTTTTTAATTTCTTGTTACAAAGAAAGTTAAAAAAATGAATAAATCACACACTTCTCAATTTTTGGAAAAGAAGTTGTGTTTCTTGGTTTTGCTATAAATCCTAATTTTGTAGTACAGATAGGGAATTAAATAGTTTAACAAAAAGTTTGAATACGAGTAACATACTTATCTAGATGCTGTTTCATTGATAGTATCATTTGATAGTATCAATTTTTTTATGTGAAATGGCAATTGTTTGGAGCTATTGTAGTTCGATAGTGATATTATTTTTTGAGGCACAAGCGTGACGCTTGCGCCAGCTGGAGGATTTTTCAAATTATTGCAGAATGAAATTGGATTGTTTCAGATGAATTTTAACCAGCAATTTTATTTTTCTTTATTGTATAGATGGACATTTTTTGAAATAACCAAGCCGAAAATTTACTACTCTTTTTAAAATCAGCCACTTGCTTGTTGTTGGCTATTTGAATAAAATAGGAGGGTTTATCATAAATTCCATATTCACCAATTAACTTATAACATTTACAAAATGCGCTAATCCCGTTTTTGAATTCTGTTATCGGAAGCGTGTAGGGATTGAATTGATAATCAATATGTTTGTATTCTTCGTTGCCCAGAGTGATGGAATTATTTGAAATTTGAATTTCACCAGAACTTCCGTTTATGATTTCCCAATTGTAATTAACGTTTTTTAAAAACAGACAAAGTTTTTCGCCTTTTTTGGGTTTGCCAAATCTTGAATCGCAAGTCCATTCCTTGAACATATTTACGGAAATTGTTGTATAAACTTTCCCTTTCAATGTTTCCCTAATTTTGAATGAATAGGAATTGTTTTTTACGGCACTAATTTCTCCAATCACAATTAAATCAGCACTTCCTGCGATAACTTCTAAGGGATAAACCATTTTCTTTGCTTCGGCTCTAAATGCTGAAGAAATAATAATTAAAAGGAAAAATAGTCGTTTCATAATTATTCTAATTGTAGTTTTTTAATCATAAAATTTTATTAATTTTAATGAGAAAAGTTTAAATGATTAAATAACTTATATAATGATATATTTTTAATAGATTATATTTAATAATATAATCAAAACTTAATATTTTTAACTTATTTTAAAATAAAAAATTAAATAAATCAATTTTATGTTTATTAAAATAATTATTTTAAAATTAAAAAAATTTTTTTATTAAAAAAAAAAACAACCCCAACATTTTCAGTATTACTACTAAAAGTGTTGGGGCTAATTCTTTTATTACACAAAGATTCGCAAAGACTCTCGAAGATACACAAAGAAAAAAAGTTTTAAATTATAAATTTCGCGTTGCTTTGCGGCTTTTCTTTGTGAATCTTAGCGAAATAATAGTTTAACCTTCCATCTTCGCACTCAGTTCAAACCATCTTTCCTCTTTCTGTTCTATTTTTTTAATAATATTTTCCAGTTCCTTGGCTTTCTTTTCGATATCGGCATCGGCTACTTTTCCTTCGGAAAATAATTGCTCTATTTTGGCTTTGTCTATTTCCAAATCCTTGATTTCTCGCTCGATTTTCTGGAATTCTTTTTGCTCGTTGAACGTCAGGTTTCCGGTTGGATTGTTTTGTTTCCAGTCTTTCTTTTCGGCTTTGTTGTCTTCTTTTTGGGCAACATCGGCACTGTCTTCGTAGGATCTAAAATCGGAGTAATTCCCGGGGAAAGTTTCAATTTCGCCCTGACCTCTAAAAACAAATAATTGATCCACGATTTTGTCCATAAAATAACGGTCGTGTGACACTACAAGCAAACAACCCGGATAATCCATCAAGAAACTTTCCAGAACATTCAGAGTTACAATGTCCAAATCATTGGTAGGCTCATCCAGAATCAGGAAGTTCGGGTTTTGGATCAAAACGGTACACAAATACAAACGTTTCAGCTCGCCACCACTCAGTTTTTCGACATAATCGTATTGTTTTTTGGAGTCAAAAAGAAAACGCTCCAACAATTGCGAAGCCGAAATCAATCGGCCTTTCGTCAATGGTATGAATTCTCCGTATTCCTTGATGACGTCAATTACGCGCTGTCCTGGTTTTGGGTTGATTCCGCTTTGGGTATAATAGCCAATTTTGATGGTTTCGCCAACGACTACTTTTCCCGAATCTAAAGGAATAGTTCCGGTCAATAAATTCAAGAAAGTCGATTTTCCGGTTCCATTTTTTCCAATAATTCCGATGCGTTCGCCACGCTGAAAATCGAAACTGAAGTTGTCCAAAATCACGTGATCCTTGAATTTCTTGGAAATCTTGTGCAGCTCGATAATCTTGCTTCCCATTCGTTCCATATTGATTTCCAGTTCGACCTTGTTCTCTCGACGGCGACTTTGCGCTTTTTCCTTGATTACGTAAAAATCATCCTGACGTGATTTCGATTTGGTGGTTCTCGCTTTCGGCTGGCGGCGCATCCATTCCAATTCTTTCACGAATAGGTTTTGAGCTTTGTCCACACTAGCATTTTCGGAGGCAATGCGCTCTTCTTTTTTCTCTAAATAATAAGAATAATTTCCTTTGTATTGGTATATTTTTCCGTTGTCCAATTCGATGATTTCGTTGCAAACGCGTTCCAAAAAGAAACGGTCGTGCGTCACCATAAACAGCGTGATATTTTCTTTGGCAAAATAACTTTCCAACCATTCGATCATCTCCAAATCCAAGTGATTCGTGGGCTCATCCAGAATTAATAAATCGGGACGGTTAATCAAAATGATGGCCAATGACAAACGTTTTTTCTGTCCACCCGAAAGGTTTTTTACTTTCAGTTTGAAGTCTTCCAACTTCAATTTGAACAAAATTTGCTTGAATTGGGTTTCGAAATCCCAAGCATTGTGTTGGTCCATTCCGTCAAAAGCTTTTTGATAAGCTTCTTCGTCTTCGGGATTTTCCAATGCTTTTTCATAGGCTTCAATCACTTTCAAAGTCTCGTTATCCGAAGCGAAAATGCTTTCCTCAATCGTCAATTCGTCCTGCAATTTATTGTCTTGCGAAAGAAAAGCCATTCGGATGCTTTTACGAAGTACCACTTGTCCTGTGTCGGGTTCGTCAAAACCATTGATGATGTTCATAATGGTGGTTTTTCCCGAACCGTTTTTGGCAATAAAGGCAATTTTTTGGTCTTTGTTGATTCCGAAGCTTATGTCTTTAAAAAGCGTGCGCTCTCCAAAAGATTTTGAGATATTTTCGACTGATAGGTAATTCACTTTGTAAAGTATGAGTTATAAATTATGAGTTATGAATGATTTGCAAAACACAACTTTTTTGCAAAAGTAAGCTATTATAACACTAAATGCGAATGGTTTGTTTTTAAACCATATAAGTCATTTAAGTTTTGGTTTTGAAATACATAATAATTCTAAGCTTATATGACTTATATGTTTAATCAATTTTTCAAATAGGAACTCAAATCCACCGTATGCATTTGTTGAGGCGTATTGATAATGGGTTTTCTAACAAAGGATTCATTGGTTAAATAGAAGATTTTTTCATCAAAAGTAGCAATACCTTCTATTTGGTGAAAAGGCATTGAAATCTTGATTTTTCGTTGATTTGCAGTCGAAAAATCATTGTTTTTATAATTGTATAAAAGATATAAAAACGGCTGGAGTGTTTTTGAATATCCACAAAGCACAATTCCATTTCCAGGAGTTAATAAGGTTGCACCAGTAATTAAGCCATCAACATTCAAGGTTTCTTTTAATTGGGCGATATGGTTTCCGGGAGTTTTGGGCAAGACATAAATGCTTGTTTTATTTTGGTTCCATTGCTTGGTAAACAAATATATACTGTCTTGCGAAACGACGAAAGCTTCGCAATCAAAGTCAGTCGTGTTTTCTTTTTGAACGCTAAAATCCGTTTGATTGGAATAGGAAAATGAAATAGAATCTATTTGAGGTTTATTCGATAAAAAAGAGTTTTTTTCGATTCTAAGAATATGTAAATTTCTTCGATTGCCTTGATAATTGTTGCCAAAATCGCCGATGTAAATATAGTTTTCGTCCTGCGAAATCTCTTCCCAATCATTATTTTTTACTTTTTCGAGCTTGATTTTTTTCTGGATTTTTCCGTTGGAATCCAATCCGTAAATAGAGGTATCGTGGTCGTCGTTGTGTGTCCATAATAAATGATCAAAAGCCAACAAACCTGAGGTTTCCCTTAAAGTGTCGCTAAGTTTTATTGAAGTTTCTGGTTTGATTTTGGCGGAAGCGTAAACACAACTTCCATCGTTGGTCGTGGCATTCGGATTGAAATTTTTCGCAAGTGCATCTGTGCAACCTGAAATTTGACTATGGGTTGAAGTTATGCAAAGCAGGAAAAAGAGAATTATTTTTTTCATTTGTTCAAAAGTAGCTTTTAAAAGCTATAGTGTCAAAATAATTGTTATATTCGACTTGGTTTTAAATAGATTACGATTTTAATAAAAGCAATACAATATGTATCATTCAAAAATAGCGGGATTGGGATTTTATGTTCCAGAAAATGTGGTCACCAATGACGATTTGTCGAAAATTATAGATACCAACGACGAATGGATTCAGGAACGAACCGGGATTCAGGAACGAAGACACATCATTCCCGGAGAAGATACCACCACAACAATGGGAGTAAAAGCAGCCAAAATCGCCATTGAACGCTCTGGAATTGCCAAAGAAGATATCGATTTTATCGTTTTTGCCACTTTGAGTCCGGATTATTATTTTCCAGGACCAGGCGTTTTGGTGCAACGTGATTTGGGTTTGAAAACCGTTGGCGCTTTGGATGTTCGCTGTCAATGTTCGGGTTTTGTGTATGCTATTTCGGTGGCTGACCAATACATCAAAACTGGAATGTACAAGAATATTTTGGTTATTGGCTCGGAATTGCAATCACAAGGATTGGATATGACAACACGAGGACGTGGGGTTTCGGTAATTTTTGGCGATGGAGCAGGAGCTGCTATTTTGAGTCGAGAAGAAGATTTGTCGAAAGGAATTTTATCAACGCATTTGCATTCAGAAGGAGAACACGCCGAAGAATTGGTTTTGAAAGCGCCAGGAATGGGCGGACGCTGGGTTGCCGATATTTTGAAAGATAATAATCCTGATGACGAAAGTTATTTTCCTTATATGAACGGACAATTTGTGTTCAAAAATGCCGTAGTTCGTTTTGCTGAAGTGATTAATGAAGGTTTGGAAGCCAATAATTTGCAGGTTTCCGACATCAATTTATTGATTCCGCATCAGGCGAATTTGAGGATTTCTCAATTCATTCAAAAGAAATTCAGATTGACTGACGACCAAGTGTACAATAACGTCCAAAAATACGGAAATACCACCGCAGCATCTATACCTATTGCCTTGACAGAAGCTTGGGAACAAGGAAAAATCAAATCGGGCGATTTGGTGGTTTTGGCAGCTTTTGGTAGTGGATTTACTTGGGGAAGCGTGATTATTAGGTGGTAAAGAAGATTCAAATAAAATAGACAAAGACCTTGAAGATATAGAAACTTCGAGGTTTTTTGTTTGTATTAAAAATCGAAATTATTTTTGATTTTGTATTTCAAAAATATATAATTTTAACAAGGTTTTAGGTTTCAATAAAACTCCCATTCCCAATGAAAAAAATCGTTTTGTTAGTTTTTGTTTCTGGTTTGTTTTTGGCTTGTTCTCAAAAGGAAACTAAAGTAGAAAATGTTGAAAAAGCTTTTTATTACTGGAAAAGCAATGATAATTATGGTAACCCAATAAATGCTCAAATCAGTAAAGCGAAAGTTAAAAAAATATACTTCAAACTTTTTGAAGTGGATTACAGCGAAACGATGGGCAATTTTCCTTATGAAAAAAACAAACCAAGTGAATATGATTTTCGTGATTTGGATTCGATAACTATTGTACCAACTATTTTTATCAAAAACGAAATTTTCCCATACAACAACGAGAAATCATTGGATAAATTGGCCGACAATATTGTTTTTCTGATAGACAAATACCATAAAGGAAGCGAAAAACCAATTTTTGACTATTCAGAAATTCAAATTGATTGCGATTGGACCAAATCTACTAAAGACAAGTATTTCTATTTGTTGAAAAAAATAAAGGAATTGTCTAATAAAGAAATCAGTTGCACGCTTCGTTTGTATCCATATAAATATCCCGATATTATGGGCGTTCCACCCGTGGACAAAGCGATGCTGATGTGTTATAATTTGATAAAACCATTGTCGCAAAAAAACAAAAACTCCATTTTGGACATAGCCGAATTAAAATCCTATTTGAATGAAAGACGCAGTTATCCAGTGCATTTGGATGTAGCGTTGCCCGTTTTTTATTGGACACAATGGTACCAAAACAATCGTTTTTCGGGCTTGTTGAACATCAATTCGGCGGATATTGCTGCATTTACCAAGGAAGTCAAACCAATGTGGTATGAAGTAACCAAAGACACGACTTATAATTATGATTCCTATTTCAAAAAAGGAGACCAAATCAAATGCGAAGAAGTTTCGGCGGCAACCATCAACGAAGCGATTTCAATCATAAAAAAGAACGTCGAATTAGACAAAAACACCACCATTTCCTTATTTCATTTAGACGACAGCACTTTCAAAAAATACAGCGATGAAGAAATTTCTAGTTTTTACAGTTCTTTTAGTAAGTAGTTTCAAAAGTCTGGCTTGTGGCTATTCGCCTTATGGGGAGGATGTTCGGTATTCGTTGTTCAAGCCTGAATATTTCAGCTATTCTCACTATAAAGCGTTTTATTATAATGCCAATTTATGGGGATTTGATTACGACCAAAATCCTAATAATTACAAAATGAATATCGATGCCAATATTTTAGATTGGTACAATTTCACCAATAAAAAGGTAAGTATCGAAGCCATTGAGGATTTTAATAATAATTTGACGCTTACAGACATTCATCCCAAAAGCACGAATGAATTTATCCACTATTTGTACCAAAACAAGAAAACAGCTGCGATTGACTATTTGAAAATGGCCAAGAATTGCGAAGCCGTAAACAATGTGATTGAAGATGATACTTGGGAAAGAAATGAGGTTGCCAATACCAACGATAGAAGTGTTCTGTTGAATAAATTAGTTCAAATTACCCAAAAAGAAAAAAATATTTATTTCAAACGAAAATATGCTTTTTTGACGATTCGATTGGCGTATTATGCTGGAGAAAAGGAGGTTATTAAAGCTGTTTTTGATACTAATTTTAATTCTGGTCCAAAAGATTACCTCTACAATTGGAGTTTGTTTTTTTACACTTTTACCGAATCTAGCGGAGATGCAATGGTCAATGTTGCTAATTTAATGGCAAATTGTCCCGAAAAAACATATGCTAGTTATTATTATTTTCACGAAGGATTTAAAATTTCGGAAGCTTTGCAACAAGCTAAAAATAAACTAGAAATTGCCAATGTATATGGGTATGCTTCAATTCAAAAAGTAGATAAAAACTTAGAATATTTGAAAGAAATTTATAAAAACAATCCAAAATCTGAAATTCTAGGATTTTTGTTGTTGCGGGAAATCAATAAAATCGAGGATTGGGTTTATACGCCTTATTATACCAATTATTTACCATCGACAGTATTTTATCCTTGGACAGATAATAGTGATAAAACCACCACCGAAACTTTGCGAACTCGTTCTGAAAACGACCGATTGTATGCGCAGGAAGTTTTGGACTTTATACAATCAATAGATTCGAAAACGACTCAAAATCCTTTGGTTTGGGAGGCAGCAACAATCAATTTGCAATTTATAACCCGAAAATATGACGATTGTTTGCAGCAAATTGCCTCGTTTGATAAGTTGCATAAAACTGAAAAAGTTTCGGAAGAAATCGAGAAAATAAAAGCACTTTGCATCACTGCCAATCAAGAAAACGGAAAAGCGATTCTAAAACCTGAAATTCAAAATACGATTTTAAAATATAAAAATGATGAGCGTTTTATTTTTGCCTTGGGCAGAGAATTAGAATTTAAAGGCAATATTACCGATGGAATTGCCTTGATTTCGTTGTTAGAAGTTAATTATTATACTGGTTATGATGCTAGTGATGTTGAATGGCAAGCCAATCGTATCTTAACCTCGGGAAATTTAGAAGTGTTTTATTCGTATTTTGATTATTTGGATTTTGTATATTCTGCCAAGGATTTGCAAGCCATTGTGGATAAGTTAAAATCAGGTTTTGCTACAGATTTCGAAAAAACTATTTACTCCAAATTGCTAAAAGATAAGGACTATTTGACTGATTTATTGGGAACCAAATACATTCGAGAAAATCAATTGGATAAGGCTTTAATCACTTTTAAATCATTGGACTACAACTATTGGGAAGACAATTACAATGCTTGGGAAAGAGGGAATTATGGTGATGATTATACTTTTGATGAAAATCCGTTTTATGATTTTAAGTACACAGAAGGTTTTATCGAACACAAGGAAAAATTCATCGTGAACAAGCTTTCCGTAACCGAGCATTTGATAAAATACATTAATTTGGCCTACAATCCGAAGACCAAAGACAGAGATTATTACTATTTTCTTTTAGCAAATTGTTATTACAATATGTCGGATTATGGAAATTCGTGGATGATGCGCCGTTATTCCAGCAGTTCGTCTTATTATGGGCAAGACTATGAAAAAGAATCTTACATAGACGAGATAGAATACAGGAATAAAATAAAAGCTATTGCTTATTACAAATTGGCTTACCAGACCGCTAAAACGCCAAAATTCAAAGCACTCTGCTTACGAATGATGGATTATGTTGATGTAAATGAGTATGGTGATTCAAAAAAAGTTGCTGCACAATTTCCTGAATTTAGTTCTGATTTGTCGGGTTGCGAAAATTTAGCCAATTATTTCAAATCTAGAAGATAAATAGTTAATCTAAAACCTGCAATTATTTTACCTTTTCAAAGTAAAATGTGATTTGAACACTTTAGAAGTTCCTTTTTCATCATAATCTACAGTAAACCAATAGTCAGAAGAGGGAAGGGGTTTGCCGTTAAAAGTGCCATTCCAACCATCGCTTGAAGGACTAATTTGTTTTAGTAATTTTCCATAACGGTCAAAAATATGTATCGGCGCATTTGGATTCGTAGAACGTAAATGGGGAATATTCCAAATTTCGTTATATCCATCGCCGTTTGGAGTGAAAAATTTGGGATAATTGATGATTACTGCATTGATTGGGGCTGGATTACAATGTCCGTTTTTATCTCTTACAGCAATAATATGATCACCGGGTTTTATATTATTATATTGATTGCTGTCTTGATACGGAAAATCATCTAGTTTGTATTCGTAATTTCCAGAACCAGCACCTAAAACATTCACTGTAATAAAAGTGGGGTTTTCAAAAGCATCACTATAGGTGATTTCAAGATAAGGCGCATATTTAGAGACTTTGGTTGCAGCAGTATTTACACAATTTGTAATGATGTTGGTTACTTTTACAGCGTAATTCCCTATTTGGCTTGTTGTAATCGAAGGGGTGTTACCTCCATAAGGATTTCCATCTAATGTCCATTCAAACAAATTATTGGTAGCCAATAATCCAGTATTTAAAGTGGCTGGATTCAATAATGTACCCGTTTGATAATCTTCACAAATGAAATATTCTGCATCCAATTGCGGATTGGGTAACGGATTCACGATTAATTTTAATTCGACAACGTCAAAACAAGAAGCTGTTACGGTATTGTTGGCCACTCGAATCCAAACACTATCCGCAAACGGATTGTCGTTTTGGTAAGTCGCTGGATTGACAATCGGAACGGCATTGATATCATTGGCTGCAGCCAAAGAAGTATAAAAGGTGAGTGTAAAATTAGTGTCGGGAGATTGCCCGTTTAAGACTTGATTTCGAATGGATAAAGCAGTCAAATCGAATTCGAAAACACCATCATTTGCACCAAATGTATCACAGGTTTCTATTGGACTTACAGAATTTGCAACGGGTTTAGGAACGATGGTAAGACTAAACGGATTTTCATCGCTACAATTCAATCGGTTTCCTGTTTCATAATAAATGTAATAAGTTGGTAATACCGTTGCAGGGGTAACAACAGTGCCAAATGGAATTATATTTCCACCACCCAAAGGTCCTCCAGGGGCATCATAATAAAAATTATTGGGTGTTGGTAAAGGCGGAAAAGTGAAACTATCACAATACGATAATTGAGTTGGAATAGGATCGGCTTCAACTCCATTTATAGAAATGTCGAAAAAGTTTTCGCTGAAACAACTTGGGTCATTTGGATGAGCTGCATAGATGTAAATTCGGTTGTTGGTGTTGATAGAAGTTCCTGCCGCAAGAGGGTTTACTCCATTGGGATCATCATAATAATTTCCGTTTGAAAGCGGTGTTAACACATAAACATCACATTGTTCTACATTCGCTCTGGAATCTATTATTGGTTTTTGATTGATGGTAATCAACCAAGGTTTTTCATTATAACAACCTATCACAGTTGTTGATGGTTTGTAAATATAAACAGTTGTAGTATTGGTTATTGTATCGGCATTTGGAATTAATTTTACGTTTCCAGCAGTTGTTGGACCACCGGGTAAAGTATAATATTCGCCACCATCGACTTGAATAGGCAACAAGAAACTTTCACAGCTAGTTACATCAGTTGGAATACTTAGAAATGGAGCATTTATGGTAATTGTAAAAAAATCATCGTCTGTACAATTGGGTGTTCCAACTCCGGGGACATAAGTATATACTTTGGTAGTTTGTGAAATTATTCCCGGCAAAATAATATTTCCACCACCATTTGGAGCATCATGATATTCGCCAATAGGTGCTGGAGGGAGATTATAGGAAACACAGTGGACTTCATCTGCAATTCCTAGAGTGTTTATGTAAACGGTGAAAATAGTATCGGGAGTTCTACATCCATTATTAGTTGCAAAAACATATAGTGTTGTAGTTGTGGTAATTGGAGAAACCGCCGGAGTATAAATTCCAGTTAATGCATCAAAAGTATAATAATTTCCAACAGCCAGAGGAGGTAAATTATAGGAAACACAATCAAAAACATTGGCTATTGGTACTATGGTTGGGGTGATGTTAATAGTTATATTAAATTGGCTTTCAAGGATACACGGATTGACAAGATCGGTAGATGAAAAATAGGTGTAAATAGTAGTAGTTCCGGGTGTTGTTATAATTGATCCTCCCATAATTTCGGTTCCGCCACCAGTTGGTCCTCCGGGAAGTGAAAAATAACGAAGCCCGAAACCTGAAGCAGGCACTATATATTGGTCGCAAGCAATTACATCTGTAGGTTTTATTTCTGTAGGTGTAACTATTTTTACGTTGAAACTACTTTCAATAGGACAACTTGGAGTTCCAGCAGTGGTACTATAAATATATATGGTTTGGTCGGTTGTGATAACATCACCAGCATTGAGTATGGGCAAACCTTGATTGGATCCTGAATAATAATTTCCGGGATTAATAAGAGGAGGCAAGGTATAGCTCGTACAAACATTTTGATTGGCTTTTTGGTCTAGAATAGGTCTTGGAACAACCGTAAGATTAAAATTAGTTACCGAATAACAACTAGAATCGGTTAGTAGTTGAACTCGTGCATATAAGGTTGTGTTCCCTGATGTGTAAGGAATAGTAGGATTTATGAGATTAGTTCCTGCATTAGCATCAGCGGGACTAGAATAATAGCTAACAGAGTAAACTGCTGCGGCTTGTCCTCCCAAAATAGTAGAAGTTTGAGTGTCAATGTCAAAATTGGCTGTATTGGTTCCCGGAGCAGTTTCACACAAGCTTAAATCTGAGGGTTTGTTTGCAATTGGGGCATTGGTAAGGAGTAAGTGAAATGATTTAGTTGTAAAACATTTAGTTGTTGTGTTCTCAATTCTTATCCAAATTGTAGCAGGAAAATTTCCAGCAGTCACCACATAATTATTCGGTAACGGATTGCTGTTTGAATTGGCATCTGACAAAGAAGAATGATAGCTTATTTGCGTTCCTGGAATCGTTACAATTGGAGTATTATAGGATAAATCAAAGGTGAAACTGGCTAATCCGGAATTGCATTTGTATAAATCTACAGGGTTTGGAGTTGTAATTGGATTATAAAATTCTACGTTTATATAATCAGTAGTAACAGGACAGGACGTTGCAATAATGGTATAAGTAAGCCCGTAAACTCCAGGTTGTGTTACAGTAAGGTCGGGTGTATTTCCTCCAATTGGGTTTCCGTTAAATGTCCAAGCAAAAGAATAAATTGCAGGATTCAATCCAGAACTAAGTACTTGAGAACCATTGTCACAAATTGCGGTATTGCTGGCAATGGTCAAATCGGGGCCTAAAACATCTTGCCCCACATTAAAACTATTGGCACCCAAAAAAATGGCCGAATCCGATTGATTGTCTTGTCTATCGGCAATTACAAGTTTGATGTGATACGGATTATTTGGAATCAAACTGTTGGATGAAGCACTCATAGCAACGGTTTGTCCATTAAAATTAGTGGCCGAACTAGCCGAATTAGACCCTCCGTTAAAGGTTCCAAAATAAGCAGGATTTTCAGATGTACAAGAAGAATTGTAGAGTGAATTTCGAATTGTAACTACTGAAATCGGCTCATTTGTAACGGGAACAACAGCAAGATTTGTTGTTACGCCAGTCGATTTATTAGTCAACAAAAAGGCAAAAGCGTCTGAAAACTGACACTGAAAATTACCATATTCTTCCGATGCAAATAAAAATTGAAAGTCAAAATTGGATGAAAAAGGTACAAAATCAAATTCTAAAACGGTCGCATTTGTCGAATTCATTGTAATTCCGTCAGCCAAAAGTGCTGCTTCTAAATCAGTATCACCAGCCCAAGCGGCATTTCCATCATTGAGTTGGCTGGAATTTGGACCAGATGAGTTTGCTACGTTTCCAGTGCTCAGAATAACCCCACTAGTCAATGGAAAATTAGGATTTGTATTTGTAAAATAACCAATTCCGTTCGAAGAACCAAATCCATTAGTGTTACCTGTTCGCCAAGTGATGTTGTTTACAGGAACGCAGGCTTTATTGACTAAAACATCAGTAATTAATTGTGGAACAGTATATGTATTCGTATCAACCTTTATTGCCTGCGAAAAACATCCTATCCAAAACAATGAAAATGATAAAACAAGGATTTTTTTCATTAGAGATTTATTTTATACAAAAATATAAATTTATCGATAAAAAGGCTAATTTAATCGATGAAATACATATTCTTAACAAATAAAGTCTTTAAAGATGAAAATCTAAATTAGTTTCAATTCTTTTAGAGACTTCATTGATATATAGAACGGTATTTAATTAAAATTATTTCAACTAAAACGGCAATCAATTTTCGGCTGAAATCCCTATATTTGCAGCCTTAAAAATCAGTACAAAATGACCTTAACACAGATTCTTACACCTTCTATCGAAAAAGCAATTCTAGCCTTATTTGATGTTACTCTTGACAAAGTTGAATTTCAAACTACACGAAAAGAATTTGAAGGCGATATTACAATGGTAATTTTTCCATTATTAAAAGTAATCAAAAGCAATCCAGTAGAATTAGGAAATAAAATTGGCAACTATTTAGTCGAAAATGTTGCTGAAGTAAGTCGGTTTAATGTAGTTTCAGGATTTTTGAATATCGTTATTGCTGACGAATATTATTTGAATTTTTTCAACGAAATTAGAAAAGAAGAAAAATACGGTTTCGTTACGCCAAGTCCAGAAGATAAAGCGATTATGGTCGAATATTCTTCGCCAAACACTAATAAACCTTTGCATTTGGGGCACGTTCGCAACAATCTTTTGGGTTATTCTGTTGCCGAAATTTTGAAAGCTTCTGGTAAAAAAGTATATAAAACCCAAATCATCAACGACCGTGGAATTCACATTTGCAAGTCGATGTTGGCTTGGCAAAAATTCGGAAACGGAGAAACTCCAGAAAGTACAGGATTGAAAGGAGATAAATTAGTTGGGAATTATTATGTGGCTTTTGATAAGGCGTATAAAGAAGAAATTAATGGTTTAATTGCTCAAGGAAAAACCGAAGACGAAGCCAAAAAACAAGCACCAATTATTCTCGAAGCCCAACAAATGCTTTTGGATTGGGAAGCTGGCGATGAAAAAGTAATTGCCCTTTGGAAAACTATGAACCAATGGGTTTATGATGGTTTTGCCACCACTTATAAAAATTTAGGAGTCGATTTTGACCAATATTACTACGAAAGCAATACCTATTTGTTAGGAAAAGATGTCGTTCAAGTAGGTTTAGAAAAAGGCATTTTCGAAAAAGATCCCGACGGTTCAGTTTGGATTGATTTGACTGACGAAGGTTTAGATAGAAAAATCGTGTTGCGTTCCGATGGAACTGCGGTTTATATGACCCAAGATATTGGAACAGCCATTCAGCGCGTAAAGGATTTTCCAGACGTGGGCGGAATGGTTTATACCGTAGGTAACGAACAAGATTACCATTTCAAAGTATTGTTTTTAATCTTGAAAAAATTAGGTTTCGATTGGGCTTCTAGTCTATATCATTTGTCTTACGGAATGGTCGATTTACCTTCTGGAAAAATGAAATCTCGTGAAGGAACCGTTGTCGATGCTGATGATTTGATGCAAGAAATGACCGATACGGCTCAAAAAATTGCAGAAGATTTAGGAAAATTAGACGAATATTCAGTTGAAGAGAAATCTAAATTGTACAAAACCATTGGGCTTGGTGCTTTGAAATATTATATTTTGAAAGTTGATCCTAAAAAGCGAATTCTTTTTGATCCGGCCGAATCGGTTGATTTTGCAGGAAATACAGGTTCGTTTATTCAATATACGTATGCGAGAATCCAGTCGATTATTCGCAAAGCTAATTTCGATTTTACTTCTGCAAGCACTGTAAAAGCTTTGCACGAAAAGGAAAAAGAATTGGTAAAACAACTCGAATTGTTCCCAGAAGTAATTCAAAATGCGGCTCAAAATCATAGTCCCGCTTTGATTGCCAATTACACTTATGATTTGGTTCGTGAATACAATTCGTTTTACCAAGCCGTTTCTATTTTGGGAGAAGAAGATTTGCAAAAGAAAATATTTAGAGTACAACTTTCAAAAAAGGTGGCCGAAACTATTGCGTTAGCTTTTCAACTTTTAGGAATTGATGTTCCAGAAAGGATGTAGTTATAGTTGATATTGAAAATTATGTATATAAAAAAAGCATCTCAAAGTTATGAGATGCTTTTTTGTTAAATTTTTGGTGTATATTATTTATCCAAAATTACTTTATAACTAGATGAAGTTTCATTAGTAGAAACATTAATGATATAAAGTCCATTTGCATTTCCATTCATATCAATACTTTCTAAAGTTTTTGAGGGAGAAACATCTAGTTTTATTGATTTTACTACTTGCCCCAAAACGTTTACTACATCTATTTTACTAACAGGAATATCATTGTACTGTACATTAAATACTCCATTACTTGGGTTTGGATAAATAGCTATTTTTGTTTTGTAAACGCTGTCAATACTCAAAGCAGATGGTGTCCAAACAATTCTATTTGAAGTCAAAACAGTGTTATTTGCAATAGGAGCTGAAATATTTGTGTCATAAACAGATGCTCCTTTTGTAAATGAGTACCCAGTATTGATAAAATCATGAGTGTCGGATGAGGCATTACCATCCGCAGTCAACTCAACCCAAACTTTATATACCCCATCTGGAACGGCTACTGATGAAGAATTGGTACCATCCCAAGAAACCGAATAAGCACCCCAAGCAACCGGGGAAGTTGTGGCTGAACGAGTCGCACCACTAATAGCTCCAACATTATTACCGGAAGTAACATCCATTCCAGCGGTATCAGCTGTACTAGCTTCAGTTGCGCCATTTTTTGCACTTAGGATAGGAAAATGATCATCTGTTTTTGTAGAGGTTGTGTAGAGTAATCTTGTTTTGACAAATGTACCTGTGGCATTTTCAACCCATACTCCCATCACCTGTTTGGTATAACTACCTATTTTTACAGTTGTAAAAGTATATGTCATTGAACCAGTAGTTTGAGCAAATGTGTTTGCGGAAAACAGTAGAGCTGTAACGAGAACAGCTAAAGAAAGTAATTTTGTTTTCATAATTTTTTTGTTAGTTGTTAATTTAATAATTGGGGCACTATAATTATATATTTACAAATTTCGAAAAAAGCATCAAAATAGATTATGATAATTATCATATAATCAATTAATTACCTTAATTTTTCCTTAAGAGAAGAATTTTGATTTAAAGTTTTATAATGCTTAAATAAAATTATGTTTTTTAAGTCTTTAGAATTAAAAATTCTATCTTTAACTATATTAAAAAAACAGAAAGTATGAGAAGAATTAGCTGTATAATTGTTTATTTATTGTTCTTTTCGGATACAACATATTCACAACAAGATCCGATTAAAGTTTTTGGAGAAGCACAAGGAACCACCTATCATATCACTTATTTTGATGTTCAAAATAGGTATTTTCAACCCGAAATTGTTCAACTATTAAAGGATTTTGATTTATCGGTTTCGACTTATATTCCCAATTCGATTATTTCGAGAATCAATGCTAATGAAAAAAATGTAATTGTCGATAAATACTTCACGGCTTGTTTCAAAAAAGCCAAGGAAGTTTGGAAAAACACCAACGGCGCTTTCGACCCAACGGTTTACCCACTGGTCAATGCTTATGGTTTTGGTCCTGGAAAAAAACAAAAAATCGAAAAATCGAAGATTGATAGCATCCTTAAATTTGTGGGTTTTCAATTGATTGAATTAAAAGGAAATAAAATCATCAAAAAAGACCCAAGAGTGGCTTTGGATTTTAATGCTTTTGCCCAAGGCTATTCCGTTGACGTAGTTTCGGATTTCTTGAATTCAAAAGGAATAACGGCTTACATTGTGGAAATTGGAGGCGAAGTATATGCCAAAGGAAAGAAACCCAACGGAAAAAATTGGACTATCGGAATTGAAAAACCCATTGACAACAAGGAATCAGAAAATCCATTCAAGGCTATCGTAAAACTAGAAAATCTAGCCATTGCCACATCGGGAAATTATAGAAGATTTGTTATAGAAGATGGTGTGAAATATGCGCACCATATCGACCCAAAAACGGGCTATCCCACAAAAAATAATCTGTTGAGTGCTTCGATATTTGCCAAGGAATGTATTTCTTCTGATGCGAATGCAACGGGTGTTTTGGTTTTGGGTCTTGATAAAGCCAAAGTGTTTTTGCAAAAACATCCCGAATTGCAAGCTTATTTGATTTATTCTGACGAAAAAGGGAATTATCATGTTTATGAAACCTCAGGTATTAAAGCAATTATTTCTGAAATTGGAGAATAAAAAAAAATACCAGCCAAATTTTGACTAGTACTTTTTTACTAACTAAACTAATTCAACCAATTCTCTTTATTTTTTCAATATAACTTCATAATTTGAAACACCATTATCATTAGATAAGCTAATAACGTAATTACCATTGGACAAATTTGAAAGATTAATTTGTTTAGTGGTTTCAGCATTATTAGTGCTTAAAGATTCAGAATAGACGGTTTCTCCCAATAAGTTATAAACTTTAATATTTTGTATATCATTTTTTAAATCAAGGTTGAATAAACCTGTTGAAGGAACAGGATAAATGACTACTGCAGGTTCTTTGTGTTGAACATCTTCAAACCCTAGTCCAGTCGCAACCCAATTCATTACAATGGTATTCACATAAGTATCTCCTACGGCAGTGGTTGTTGCAGAAGTTGGCCCTTTTGTGAAAGAATAACTGGAAAGTTCTTGATGATTATTAGCTCCTGAATCAACCCAAGTGCTTTCTATCCAAATTTTGTAAACGCCATCGGCTACAGTTGTGCCATTAGTTGCTCCAACCACGTTTTTGCCATCCCAGACAAAACTTTTTGTACCAAAACCTGTAGGTGTTGTCGTGTTTTTTCGAGTGGCTCCAGTTGCTGCATCAGTTACATTTACAGTAGCAGCTAATGCATTCGATGCTGTTCCTCCTGCTTTTACTGCAAAAGTGGGTAGATGATCTGAAGTATTGCTTCCTACATAACGCATTTTAGTTTTAATAAAGGCACCTGCACTGTTTTCAATCCAAACTGCCGTTACGCAATATCCTGTATATGTTGGTGCTGGAGAAGTGGGTACGGGTTGGTTGAAAGAAAAGGTCAACGTACCAGTTGTTTGTGCTGATACAATTGTCGAAAAGCAAAGTAAAAATGCAATTCCTGCTAGGTTGTGTAATTTTGTTATCATTTCATTTTATTTTTATTGTTGTTTCTAAAAAGAACTATTTAGAAATAGTTCAAAAATGTAAAACTCTATAATAAATTATTGATAGAGTTTTACATTGTCTAATTAATTAGCTTCAAGTACTAAATTGATGTTGACTTTAGCGTTTTCAGCAATTTTTCCTTTTACAAGACTTGGAATTTCAATGTTGTAATCTTGTGGTCTAACTAAAATTGAGCTTGTTGCAATTATTTTAGTTCCATTCAATGTAAGGTTGATTTTCGATTTGATCTTTTTGGTCACACCGTGAATCATTAAATCTCCTTCTAAATCATAGCTCGTTTTTGCAGCAGATAATTTTTTAGCATCAAAATTTACAATCTTGCCTTTAAAAGTGGCTTTGGGAAACTTGGATGATTCCATATAATTTTCGTTAAAATGTTCTTCCATTAAAGGAGCTTTAAACTTGAAAGATTTTATCAAAGCCAAAGCGACTAAATCTCCTGTTGTTTTGTCAAGAATACTAGAAACGGTACTGTTTGTACCTGCTATTTCTTCAAAAGCTGGCATTGAAGCTTCAAATTTAATTTCTCCTGATCGAGTTATCATTTTCTGAGAAAAAATTACATTCCCCATTAATAAAACAATTGCTATTATAATTCTTTTTTTCATAATGTAGTTATTTGAATTAATTGAGACATCCTTGTTGTTGCCAAAGCAAAAATAAATCTATTGAGGTTTTTGACATTGGACCGCTTTGAGGCATTACTCTACCACAAGCTTGCGATTGATCTATTCTGCATATTAAGTCGCCATTTTGAGTGGATTCTTTTACTTCGGCATAGGTTTCTAGGTTTGGAAATTGTGAATTTCCTGAGTGACAACTGATGCAATTTGCTTTTACAATTGGAGCAATGTTCTTAGTATAGGTTGGATTTGTTGTTACTTCAGCTATTTCAGTATAAGTGTTTGATTCACAAGAAACGATGAATGCACTAATCATAATTAGCAATACGATATTTATTTTTTTCATAATTAATTTCTTTATCTTTTAAAAAACTCGGTACATATTAAATCCAAAATACAAACTTCCTCCATTCCATTTTCCAGTAGCATTTGTGAAAACAGCAACATCATTCATCGGTTGGCTATTGGAGAAAACCATCTGAAAAACGTGTCCTCCTGTTTCTATATCCAATCCTAAAGTCAATGGATTTTGATACAAAGGAGCATTCTCCAATTGATTTATTTTGTAGGCATAATCAAGATTTACGCTTAATCTTTTAGATAATTTGCATCTTCCTCCAGCAGCTACCAGATATTGATCTTTTAGTTCTTGAGAATCATCATAAAGATTTTTATGCACATAAACGCCACCTAATTCAAAAGAAAGTGCTTCCGAAAATTTTCTAGAAGCTAGCAATTGTGTAGAATAGGCCAGTCTATTGTTAAATTGTAAATTAGGATACAAATCGGTACTTAGTGCAGTATTTATATCCATCGTGTTGTATCCTACAATAGTCACAGGGAAACCATTTGTGATTTGGTCTGCTAATTTATATTTGGCAGTCAACTCATATATTTTATTATAAGTATGTCTTGACGCCCCCAGCGATAACCAGTCTGTAACACCATAGATACCGCCAATTTTTGTTAGCGCATTGTCTAATCCAAAAAAGTTGTCTAATCCTTCAGTCAAATCACCAAAACGGTGTGAAATCACCATATACCATTCGCCTTTTGCTGTCATCTTTGTAGATTGAATATTGCAAATTTGAAGCCCCTTGAAAGCGGTTGTCTCTTTGTCTTTAACATCCGATTTTTCGGCATTTAATTGATTTAATAAATCATCTTGTGCTGAGGCATAGCCAATAGTGAATAACACTAACACAAAAGAAAAAAACTTTTTCATTCCCATAATTTAATTGTTTTGATTTTAATTGATTTGAACTGGATTTAAGAAGCTTTAAAACATTGATCCAATTTTAACTCGCCCATTAAGTCGTCATAACCTACAACTCTACCTTTTAGAGTAATGACTTGGTCTTTAGTTATAGAAGGGTCTAATTCTTTTAAATTGCAAATAATTGAATCATCAATAATCACTTCGGTACCAGTAATTTTGGTAATAGTTCCTTTGATGGCGATTGCTTTTTCAAGATATTTTTTATTTGCAGTTTCAATATTGGTAGCAAATTCATTGGCAATACTTTTTGAGGAAACCGTATAAGCCGTTTCTTCTGTAGATAAATTTCTTGCTCCACCGTGCATAATATAATTGTATCCCGTGAAGGACAGAATTCCAACCACTGCGATTGAAAAAAGAATAATTCTAAATTTTTTGTTCATAATTATTGATTTTAGTTTTTTAAAGACAAATGACGTCTCTATTTGGTTTTAGTAATAGTTAAAACATTTATAAAGGGAAATACCCTACCTAAAAATTCAGAAGTTTATAAAAAAATTCTATCAAGGATTATAACTATCGACAAAGAGAATTGTGAAATTATTAATATGAGAATTCTATTTCATTTTAACTGGCTGATTTTGAATTGATAATCATTTATTTTTTGGCTGTTTAATAAATCAAAAGCAAGGTTGGATTCGATTTTTTTCTATATATAAATTGAGACTCCCGTTTATAATTTTCTTGTTAGTTTCCCAATTAGTGACTCTAAAAATATTTTATTTAGGTAGGGTAGTTTGCTTTGAGGATGTTTTTAGTATATCAAACCTTAAAAAATAGTATGTTGAAAGTAAATTACTTGTTCCATAAATAATTTTAACCTTTAATCTAAAAAACGATGAAAATCAAACAAGTAATCACAATTTCTACAATTAGTATTGTACTTTTTTTACAATCTTGCACCGTTTCGAACCCCTATGAGGAAATTACTCCAACACCAACACCTATTGCGTCAACAGTTACCGTTCCTGCTAATTTTGAAGTAGTTAAAGGAACTAGTGTGGCTGCTACTAATTTTGTAAGTACCCCAACTGGAGCTACATTCACTTGGACAAATTCTAATTCAGCCATAGGTTTAGCTGCTAGTGGTTCTGGAAATGTTCCCTCTTTTACAGCAACAAATGCTGGAACTACAGCTTTAGTGGCAACCATAACGGTTACTCCAACTTTGAGTGGAACTGTAGGCACACCTTCCTCTTACACAATTACAGTAACTCCGTCAATACCTAGTTCTACGACACCAACAGTTACAGTTCCAGTAAACAGTACGGTTATCAATAAAGGGATTGTGCCTGCATCGAGTTTTGTTAGTACACCAGCTGGAGGAACATTTGCTTGGACCAATTCAAATGCAGCTATTGGTTTAGCCGCAAGTGGTACTGGAAATGTGCCTTCTTTTACGGCAACAAATACAGGAACCGTAGCTATTGTAGCTACAATTACGGTTACTCCAACGGTCAACGGACTTAAAGGAACTCCTTCTTCTTATACTATTACTGTGAATCCAACGCCACCAGTTACAAATGCAATAACGCTTACAGGTAGTTCTTCTGGCTCAACAAAAAGCCATAATGCAGGGAAAAATTGTATGAGTTGTCATACACCTGGGACTTCGGCAGGTAGTAAAGGAGTATGGGTAATTGGAGGAACGGCTTATACTAGTTCTACTGGATCTTCAATTGCCAAAAATTTGGTTATTAAATTTTATACAGGGCCAAACGGAACAGGGACTTTAAAATATATACTAAATAGCGATGCACTTGGGAATCTATATTCTGCCAATTCGGTTGATTTTACGGGAGGTTTATATCCAGCAATTACTGGAGCAACTTCCACAAAATATATGGGTTCCCCTATAACAAATGGAGCTTGCAACAGTTGCCATACGGGAGGTTCAGGCACAGCCAGAATTTGGGCTAATTAATTAAAATCAATAAGTAATAAGCAGTAATACAAAGTATGTTGAATTGCTGCTTATTATGTTTTATAGCAAAAAACAATTTCAATAATTAAAAACAATTTCAATAATTAAAAACAATAAAATGAAACAAAAAACAATTACGCTTTTTGCATTAATGCTAATGCTTACTACAATGCAGTCATGTACAGAAAATGAATATGGCTCAATAACAGATAGTAAATCTGGGAGTTCTGAAAGTCATAATATGGGACAAAATTGTATGAATTGTCACAAGCCTGGTGCAGGTGAAGCCCCAGCTTGGAAAGTTGCCGGAACGGTTTATAACGAAGCATTGACGACTACTAATTCAAATGCTACTGTAAAACTTTATACGGGGCCAAATGAAACAGGAACTTTGAAATATACGATTCAAGTAGATGCTAAAGGAAACTTTTATACCACATCTGCCATCGATTTTACGGGAGGTTTATATCCATCAGTTACGGGAGCTACTTCAACATATTCTATGTCAACTCCTATTGAAACTGGCGCTTGCAACAGTTGTCACAATGGGGTTATTAGAAGTAAAATATGGACTAACTAGGAAAGGTATTTTGCTTTTTATAGTGAAAATAGCATTAAAAAAAGAAACTGTCTCTTAGTCTGAGGCAGTTTTTTTATGGGAAAACAAATAATTCTTTTTAAAAAGTTGGGATTAAAAAATCACTCTAAAGCTCAAATTAGGAGTTCGTTCAAGCGAGTAGGCTTTTACATCTTCAATAGAGTTGGTATTGGTATTAATCCTGTAATATTCGCTAATTTCATTTTGTTTGTTGAATACGTTTATTATTGATAATCCCAGTTTATATTGGGTATTATTTGAACTTTCCCATCTGTATGTTGTAGAAAAGTTAACTTGAAAAAAATTCTCAAGATTTTTATTGTTGGGAGTGTTGTATTCGATTGTAGGATTTAATGAATCACTGTTGTTAATGCCAATAGGAGTGGTTTCAGGTCTTCCAGAATACCATTTTGACCCTAATGCTATTTTTAGGTTGCCAATATCATAAGTTCCTGCCCAAGACACTACATTATTCAGTTCAAAATTGTTCGAAAATTCAGTTTGTTCAATACCAGAAAAGTGATAATTGTTGTCATTATAGGCATAGCTCAACCAAGTGATGAAATGATTTATTTTCTTTTGAACCAGTATTTCAGAACCAAAAACTTCATAATCGCCATTTATTTTGGCAAATTCTAATTGGTTTTGAAATCCTTGCCCTGAACTATTGATTCCAGTTACTTTTTTATAAAAATTATCTAAAGTAATCAACCAATTGTTTTTGTTGTAAGAAACTCCAATCGAGGCTTGTTTGCTTTTCTGAATGGGAACTGTACTGTTGTTTGATAGAATCCAACGTCTTTTTTCAACACCAAAATAATCGCCTTGAAGATCTATAACCTGAAAGCAGTTTTGGCTTTTAAATTCTCCCAATATTTCCATACTCAAGCTGTTTGAAATTCCATAATTGAATTGTAATCTCGGCTCAAACAAATATTTTTTGAATTTTTCAATATAGTTTAGACGCATTCCAACATTCAAATATATTTTAGAAAGTGTATCGTTGTATTTTCCTTCCACTATGAGTGCGTGTGTACGCAAAACTTCTTTGATTTTTCTATAAAATGCTGGTGTATTGACTTGGTCGAGATTTGTAGAGCCAATTTCGTTAAATTGGTAGCCATTATTGAAGGAAAGTTTAGAAGTGATGTTGTGGTTGTTCTCAATTTTTAGACCATTGTCTAATAGTATGTTTTCTTGTTTTACAATTTGGTTGTCCTGAATTTTATTTTTCTCTGCATCTAGCTCGTATGATGAGCTAAAAGCATTGATTTTACTACTATTGTTAGTGTTCCAGTTTCGTTTCCACAAAAGATTTGCTCCGTGATTTTTTTGATATAAACGGTTGTTTTCAGATTGAACAATTTCATTAATCGTTGCTTTTTGATTCACATCGAGTTGGTCATTAATGGCAATGAGATCTAAAATTAGATGGTCTTTTTCTCCTATTTTTTGGGAATATTTAAGCGTAATGTCATAAAAATTAAACTTCTCATCATTCTGGTAATCTATATTTTGTTTGGTGGCAAAATCAGAAACAGTTGTGTTTTGAAAAGCCTTGTTATAGTATTTGGTATAAGTGGGAGTTTTTACTAAATCAGTAATAGATTTTCTTGCAGCAATTTCTAAAAAACCATTTTTATTGATGTTAAATTTAGAATAAATATCAGCATTAATCATATTAATTCCAGCACTAAATTGTGGTTTTTCGAACTTATTTGGATCAGAAGAAATGTCCACTACACTCGAAACACTTTCGCCATAAAAAGCTGAACTTCCATTTTTTGAAATAGAAACCGTACTAGGCAAATTAGGATTGAATGCCGATATTAAACCAAAAAAATGTCCCGTTTGGTACATTTTTATTCCATTCCATAAGAATAGGTTTTGGTCGTGAGTTCCGCCTCTAACATTGATGCTTGATAAACTCTCGTCAGCGGTGTAGATTCCCGGAATTTGTAGCATAGTTTGCAATACGTCGGGTTCAATTAAGCCGGGTAATATTCCAAGCTTTTTGGGTTTTACCACAAATGTTCCTTCCGTAGTTTTTGAAATTCCAGAAGCTAAATAATGGTTGGCCATCACATTGTCAAGTTCTAATACATCAAGTTCCAGAAAAATTTTGAAACAATTTTTGTTCTTTAAATTGGCTACAGCAATTTTTTGAGAGCTAAAACCAACATGACTTATTTCTATTTCAGTTGCATTTTCTTTTTTAATTTCAAAATAGCCCTTTTTGTCGGTGGTGGTATGACTGCCATTTAGGATTTGAATGTTGGCACCTTCTTGAGGTAAGTTTTCATTTTTCGAAAACACATAGCCACAAATGAGTTCGACTTCTTTTTTAGATGAAATCGTGATGAACTGTGAATCGACTTTATCGAATAAAAGATTGGTTTTTTTTTCGAGATAGACAATCTTATCATTCAACGATAGTGATTTTTTAGGTGGTTCAATTTTAATAACAACAATTTCGTTTTCTATATAATTGAAATAAACATGGTGTTGTTTTTCAATAGATTGTAGGATTGTTTTTAATGCAATTGCTTTGCTTCCGTCCTGAGCTTTTAGATTCAAGGCAAAAACAAAGCAAAAAAACAAAACACAATTACGTTTTATAAAAAACATTTATTTTCCTTCAAAAATTATTTTATTTGGGCTAATTTTATTTGGTTCTAAATGATACGTTGTTGCAATAATTTCTAGAGCGACATCGAGGTTGTTGAGCGGGATTTTTCCGGTAAACAATTCACTTGGATAATCTGCTTGAACCTCAATAGTTAGGTTGTACTGTCTTTGAATTTCATCTAATATGTTGCGTAAATTTTCTTTACTAAAAGCAATTTTGTTTTCTAACCATTCTGGTTTTTGATTGTCCACCAACAAGTTGATTTGTTTCCCGTTTTCGAAAGCCACACTTTTTCCGGGTGTCAAAATAATTTCTTTGTCTTTGTAATTGACTTTTACTCTTCCTTCAAAGCAAGTAATGTCAAAACGATTTTTTCTGGCTTTTACATTGAATTGAGTTCCAAGAACTGTTACTTTTCCTAGAGTAGTCTTTACTTCAAATTTTTCACCTTTTGCTACTTTAAAGTAAGCTTCACCTTTTAATTGCAAGTTTCTGTTATTGTCCCAATTCCATTTTTTATATTCAATTTCTGAACCAGCATTCAAAACTACTTCTGAATGATCAGGAAGCGAAAAAGTGGTTCTAGCTCCATTGAGCGCCAATTGAGTTTCACTAGAAAAATTTTGAACCGTAAATGTTATTCCTAATGCTATCACTAAAATTGCAGCTACTCTAAAAATCCAATTTTTGTACAACGGAATCACTTTAGGTGTTGTTTTTTTATGCTGAAGAATGTTTTCTAAAACTTTTGCTTCATCAAAATCGGTGACTTTTAGTTGAGCAGAATAATTTTTTATTTTTTCGTATTTCTCAAAATCAGGATCGGCTTTAAATTCTGCTAATTCCGCATCAGTCAATTCATCATTGAGCCATTTCGTTAAGATGTAATTTTTTTCCATATTTTTAATCTTGTTATGTATAGAACAAGCAACACTGTTTTTACCCTACTTAAAATCAATTGTTTTTCTTAATTCGACTAATGCCAAATGTATCCGTTTTTCGACTGCTTTAACACTAATATTTAATTCTTCGGCAATTTCACTGTATTTTTTTTGGTCAATTCGGTGCATCAAAAAAGCAACTCTTTGGGTCTCGTTCAAGTCTTCAATTGCTTTTAGAAGTTTGTTTTTAAACTGCTTTTCTTCTAAAATAAATTCAGGGTTTTCATTGGTTTTATCCGCCCCAGTATAATTATTCTCATACTCCAAAACTACTTTTTTATGCTTAATTTCGTTTAACGAACTATTGTTGGCAATGGTGTAAATATAAGATTTAGCTTTTTCAATAGGAACAGAAGAACAGTTTTGCCAAAGTTTTATAAATGCTTCTTGGGTTAAATCTTCGGCTTGGTCCTTGTTGCCAAATTTGTAAAAAAGGAAATTTCGCAAAGATTTTGCATTAGTTTTAAAAAAAGATGAAAAAACAATTTCATCACAAGTGTTTGATTTTGAGAGATTTGGCATTTTTGTAAAATACGGTTTTGGCTTTACAAATATATTTATTTTTCAATAAGTAGGGTAAAAGTAAACTAAATTGTTTTATTGAGGTCGAATCAAACTTAATGTTTACTTAGAAAGTTCAAACGCAGTTTTTGCCACAATATTTTTGATTAGAAAATTAATGTTTTGGGATAAGAATAACGAACTTATTTTTTGAAGTTGTTGAATAAATATTGCATTTATATCAAATGCATAAATTGTAAAAAGAAATCTTTAAATTTGAATTTTATTACATTTGATTAAAAAACTACTATGTTAAGTTTTAAAAAACAGTTACTCTATTTGTCTTTAGTAAGTATATTTCTTCTCTTCTCTTGTCAAAGTGAAGTGGAAGAACAGGTTTATAATACAAGCGAAACAATTACAAAATCTTCTCCAATTACGTCTTACCTGCAAAGAGTTGCGATGGTGCAAACTATTCAAGATAATATTATTGACAAATCGAGTTATTGTACCATAAAATTGCCTTATAAAGTTACTGTTAATTACGCAAACATTTCAATAAACACCGCTGCCGATTATCAAAAAGTATTGGACAATATCAATGCCTACACGAATGATAATGATATTGTCAAAATAACTTTTCCTGTAACAATGATTTACTATAATTATGTTGAAAAAGTTATTACAAATCAAACTGAATTTGAATCATTGTTGACTTATTGGTCAAAATACCCCGATTTATTGTCTAAAATTAATTGCTTAAACATTAATTATCCAATAACAATTGATATTTATAATAGTGCTAATCAAATAGCAAGTTCAGTAAAAATAGAAAGCGATTCCTCTTTTTTTAGTTTTATAAATAATTTAAACGACAGCCAGTTTATAGCCTTAAAATATCCTATTTCAATATCTGATAATAATAGTGTTCCTATCTCTATTGCCAACAATTCACAATTTGAAAATGCAATCAAACACGCTATTGATACTTGTCCAGATAATGTAAATGCTAATTTGAATTTTATTCAAATACTTACAACCAATACTTGGAAAATTTCTTATTATTCTCACGAAAGCGGAAAAACCTCGGATTATAATGGCTATACTTTTGTTTTTAATTCTTATTATAAAGTTATTGCCACAAAATCGGGAGTTACCTATAATGGTACTTGGTCATCAAAATTAGACAATGGGGTTAGGGAGTTTAAAATAAAATTGGATGCGCCTGTATTAGAAAAACTTGACGAAGATTGGAAAGTATTCGAATTTAATAATTCACAATTGCGTTTTAGAGATACAGATAGCAATAATAGTACTAGTTACCTTTATTTGGAAAAAATATAGTCTAACAAATAAATTGAAGAATGAAGCCAGTCTATTGACTGGTTTGTTTTTTTTAAGAAACGCTGTATTTTACATGTTGCTAACTTTGTGACTTTATAACTTTAGTTTATATTTGCAGCTCAATAAAAGACAATTACCATTATGTTCGATAATTTAAGCGATAAATTAGACAAAGCCTTTCATATACTAAAAGGGCACGGAAAAATAACCGAAGTAAACGTTGCCGAAACCCTAAAAGAAGTTCGTCGTGCTTTATTGGACGCCGATGTCAACTTTAAGATTGCCAAAGATTTTACTACCAAAGTAAAGGATAAAGCCATTGGTCAAAACGTATTGACAACCCTTCAACCGGGACAATTATTGGTAAAGTTAGTCAAAGACGAACTAACTGAATTAATGGGCGGAGATGTGTCTGGAATCAATCTTTCTGGAAATCCAACCGTTATCTTAATGTCAGGTTTGCAAGGTTCTGGAAAAACTACCTTCTCTGGAAAATTAGCTAATTATCTTAAAACTAAGAAAAATAAAAAACCACTTTTGGTGGCTTGTGATATTTATCGTCCAGCGGCTATAAAACAATTGCACGTAGTTGGAGAGTCATTAGGAATTGATGTATATTCGGAACCCGACAATACAAATCCAGTGATTATTGCCCAAAACGCCATCAGTTTTGCAAAACATCAAGGATTGAATGTTGTGATTATCGATACTGCTGGTCGTTTGGCTGTTGATGAGGCGATGATGACCGAAATTTCGAATGTTCATCAAGCGATCAAACCTCACGAAACTTTGTTTGTAGTTGATTCGATGACAGGACAAGATGCAGTAAATACTGCAAAAGCCTTCAATGATATTCTAAATTTTGACGGAGTTGTTTTAACCAAATTAGATGGTGATACTCGTGGTGGAGCTGCCATTTCGATTAAAACAGTTGTCAATAAACCAATTAAATTCGTAGGAACTGGCGAAAAAATGGATGCCATCGACGTGTTCTATCCAGAACGTATGGCTGAACGTATTCTCGGAATGGGAGATGTGGTGTCTTTGGTTGAAAAAGCACAAGAGCATTATGACGAAGAAGAAGCCAGAAAAATCCAAAAGAAAATCGCCAAAAATGAATTTGGTTTTGATGATTTCCTTTCCCAAATTCAGCAAGTAAAGAAAATGGGTAATATGAAAGACTTGGTTGGAATGATACCAGGAGCTTCAAAAGCGATGAAAGATGTAGAAATTGAAGACGATGCCTTCAAACATATTGAAGCTATTATCCATTCGATGACTCCAATCGAAAGATCAAAACCTGCTATTATTGACGTTAAAAGAAAAGCTAGAATTGCCAAAGGTTCAGGAACAAAAATCGAACAAGTGAATCAGTTGATGAAACAGTTTGATCAAATGAGCAAAATGATGAAAATGATGCAAGGCCCAGGCGGAAAGAATATGATGAAAATGATGGGGAATATGAAGGGAATGCCAGGTGGAATGCCAGGAATGAGATAATTAAGTTAAAAAAATACAGTAATAATGCAGCTTAAAGCCTAAAGCTTAAAGCCTAAAGCTAGAAAAAATGCAACTACTAGACGGAAAAAAAACATCGGAAGATATTAAAAACGAAATCGCTGCCGAAGTACAAAGAATGAAGGCCGATGGGCAAAAAGTACCTCATTTAGCAGCAGTTATTGTGGGTACAAACGGTGCCAGTTTGACTTATGTGGGGAGCAAAGTAAAATCGTGTCAGCAAATTGGTTTTGAATCTACCTTGGTGGCTTTACCAGAAAATATTTCTGAAGAGGAATTGTTAGATAAAATCAAAGAACTCAACGAAGATGATGATTTAGATGGTTATATCGTTCAATTGCCTTTACCCAAACACATCGATGAGCAAAAAATACTAATGGCTATTGATCCTGACAAAGATGTAGATGGTTTTCATCCTGCCAATTTTGGTAAAATGGCTTTGGATATGGAAACGTTTTTACCAGCCACTCCTTTTGGGATAATGGAATTATTAGAGCGTTATAAAGTAGAAACTGCTGGAAAACATACCGTGGTTATTGGCCGCAGTCACATTGTAGGAAGACCAATGAGTATTTTATTAAGTCGCAAAGGATATCCTGGAGATTCAACCGTTACTTTGACTCATAGCCGTACCAAAAACTTGGAAGAATTTACCAAAAATGCAGACATCATTGTTACAGCATTGGGAGTTCCTGAATTTTTAAAAGGAGATATGGTCAAAGAGGGTGTGGTTATTGTTGACGTGGGAATTACTCGTGTTGAGGACGCTTCCAATCCGAAAGGTTATTCGATTAAAGGTGATGTTGATTTTGCAAGCGTGAGTCCAAAGTCTTCTTTCATTACGCCAGTTCCGGGTGGAGTAGGACCAATGACCATTGCAATGTTGTTGAAAAACACACTTTTAGCTCGAAAAATCAGAAGTAGAAAATAAATTATTTTTACTTTAAGCCAATAAACAAAGCCTATTCAGACGAATAGGCTTTGTTATTTTTAAAATAGTTTAAAAAATAATTTCAGTATTTGTTTGTCAATTCGAAATATAATTTAACTTTGCAATACAAAGTACTTTAATTATGAATCAAAAGCACCAAGAAGATTTATCACACATTCGTTCTATGATGGAACGTTCTTCCAGATTTATTTCATTAAGCGGACTCTCAGGAGTATTCGCAGGTTTGTCTGCTTTGATTGGCGGATTGTATGCGTACCAGTTGGTTGATAGAGTGGATGGTGAATATTTTTATGCCAATAGTATATCGTACAAAGAAGATTTGATTTCCCAATTATTTTTTATTGCAATGCTTATTTTGTTTTTTGCTTTATCATTTGGCATCTTCTTCACGATTCGAAAAAGCCGAAAGTACAATTTACCTATTTGGACGGTAGCTACCAAAAAAATGTTGGTCAATTTAGCGATTCCATTACTTGTTGGTGGTGTATTTTGTTTGGCACTTTTATACCATGGTTTTTTTGTTTTATTAGCACCGACAACTTTATTGTTTTATGGATTAGCATTGATTAATGCTGAGAAATATACTTTTTCGGATATTAAATATTTAGGATTTTGCGAGCTAATTTTAGGTTGTATTTCTCTTTTCTATGTTGGCAGTGGTTTGGTTTTTTGGATCATAGGATTTGGTGTTTTACATATTTTGTACGGCTTAATAGTATTCAAAAAATATAAATAAATCCTCCGAATGGGAATCATTGATAAATTAAATAAAGATTTCGAAAGCCGTGTCAGGTTGGGCATTATGTCTATTCTGATGGTCAATGATTGGGTTGATTTTACCGAAATGAAAGCACTATTGAATATTACTGATGGCAATTTAGCGAGTCATTCTTCGGCATTGGAGAAGGGCGATTATATCGAAATTAAAAAAGAATTTGTGGGCAAAAAGCCCAAAACATCTTACCGTGTGACTAATTTAGGAAGAGTTTCATTTGTCTCACATCTCAACAGCTTAGAAAAATTATTCAAAACTAAATAATCCTTTTTTTTAACCTTTCGCTTTGAAATACAAAGTACTTTTAAATTTTAAATTATGAAAAAACATCAATTCATTTTTGTGTGCAGTTTGATTTTTACACTGCTTTTTTACGATCAATCAGTAGGACTGAATATGTCTATTTTTGGATTAGTCCTAACGGGATTCATCTGCTATTTTTTTCAAGACCGATTCACGAGTCGGACGCATTTACTTCTTGTGGTGACCTCAGTACTTTCTTGTATTTCTTTTGCTTGGTATGGTGATTTCGTGTCTTTTTTGGCTTTAGCCATATCAGTTTGTTTTTTGCAATTCAAAACGCAAGAAAAAGAACTTAAAATACTGCAAGTTTTTCCGATTGCTTTTATAAACGGAATCACATCTTTAGGGCGTATGCTGATGTTTAGCCAATGGCTTCCGAAACGAGAAGTTAAAAGCAATTTTGCCAAAAAACTAATAGCTTATTTCATTATTCCAACGGTTTTTGTGACTTTGTTTTTTACCGTTTATGCCTTTGGAAGCGACCATTTCTCGTCTCTATTTACAGATTACACTTTAGATTTGAATATTTGGCAGCTCATTTTAATTGCTCTTTTGGGATTTTATATCTCGTTTACTTTTTGGAATTATTGGGTTCCAGAGGTCTTTTATGAAAAGAATTTGCTGTTAGCTAATGATTTTCAAGATGAAAATGCAATCAGGAATGATAGGACTTTCTCGTTCTTAGATATTGATTTCGAACGAAAAAGTGGCGAGATCACATTGTTTCTTTTAAATGTTTTGATTTTGGTTTTTATCGTGACTTATAATTACGAGCAATTTTTTGAAGTGGTCGAAAAATCAAAATTGAGTGCTGCTACTCACGAAAGAGTCAATGCTGTGATTTTCTCTATTGTTATGGCTGTTGGTGTAATTATGTTTTACTTCAAAGGAGGTTTTAATTTTGATGAAAAGGCAAATAGACTTAAGAAATTATCTAAAATTTGGATTCTTCTAAATACTATTTTGATTGTGAGCACTTTGGTTAAAAATTCAGAATACGTTTCCTTTTTTGGCTTAACTTACAAAAGGTTAGGGGTTTATGCGTTTTTGGTTTTGGCCATTATTGGCTTGGTTTTTACCTTTATGAAAATTACAAAACAAAAATCAAATGCTTATTTATTCAATCAAATGGTATGGTATTTCTACGGAACGATTCTTTTGTGTAGTTATGTCAATTGGGGGAGTTTAATTACGAATTACAATATCTCGGTTAACAAAGGTGTGGAACCAATGTTTTTGAGCAATCTGAATTTTAATGACGAAACCCGAAGAAATTATTTTTCACTGAAGAATTTAGACGGACAATATCCTGAAATTTCAAGAGAAGAAGAAATTCAAAGGTATCAAGATAACTCCTTTTTATCAAAGGCTTTGTATTATGAATTTATAAGTGCTAAGAAATAAATTTAGGACCCAAGGCGAAAGTCTTGGGTTTTTTGTTTGAATTGGTATTACCTTATTTCATTGACTTTAAGTGCCTGTTTTAAAATAGTTTCAATTTTTTTCTAAAATTAGTAGGTTGTTTCATTATAATTATATTTCTTTGTGTACTACTAAACTAGTACACTAATAAAATATAAAATATGATACATATTCAAAACTTAACTTTTCGGTACAAAAAGCAAGAAGCTTTGTTTACTGATTTATCATTCGAGCAGCAAAACGGAAGTATTGTTGGCTTGCTTGGCAAAAACGGCGCAGGAAAATCTACGTTACTCCAATTGATTTCGGGTTTGTTGCAGCCTCAATCTGGGAAACTTGATATTAATGGATTCAAACCCTTTGATCGCTTGCCCGATTTTTTGGCTGACATTTATATGGTTTCCGAAGAGTTTTCGTTTCCTTCGATTACTATTGGGGTTTACATCAAGGCAACTGCACCTTTGTATCCCAAATTCGATTCCGGAAAAATGAACAACATTTTACAAGAATTTGAATTGGATGCTAAAAAAAATCTGAACAAACTTTCTCACGGACAACGCAAGAAATTCTTGATTGCTTTTGCATTATCCACCAATTGCAGTTTGCTAATTCTGGACGAACCCACCAATGGTTTGGATATTCCGTCTAAAAGTTTGTTCCGAAAAGTATTGGTCAGTTCCGTTACTGACGAACAATTGGTGCTTATTTCGACTCATCAAGTGAAAGACATTGAAACCATAATTGACAAATTATCAATTATCCTTTCTGATATGCTAATAAATCATTTAGTAGCAAAACCATACAGTCCAGAATACATCTGTCCGTTTTTAAAAGGTAATTCTTCCGTTTTATTATCTTTCTTAATTAAAAAATTAGTAAATACACTTACAAATGGCTTCATAATAGTTCTATATTTCTTAGAAAATCTAAATTCAAAAAACAAGGCAACTGACAAAGCAAAATGATAATAAAAGCCCCCTAAAGGTTTAATAACTGACGATGTATATTGCGCTTGCTTAAAATGCTCTTCTAATGCAAAAGGAGTAAATCTATTATAATCGTAAGGAGCT
>ERZ1034363.205-NODE-205-length-41310-cov-2.970291_pt1 | contig 41310 bp, 38 predicted proteins | sample MGYA00520616_ERZ1034363 | MGnify/ENA primary metagenome ERZ1034363 (study PRJEB33736, sample SAMEA104284506) | Azolla filiculoides | biome: Urban; feature: Water surface; material: Ditch water | place: Netherlands | collected 2015-10-28 | depth 0-0.1 m ...
GGTATGTTTTCAGCTGCATACTCAGCTGGCTTGTTTTCTTTGTTAGCATAAATTCTAAAAAGCGAGAAATCACCTGTATGGCGAGGCCAAACCCAGTTATCAGTGTCTGATCCAAATTTCCCAATAGATGAAGGAGGTGTACCTACTAATCGAATATCTTTAAATGTTTCAGTAACAAATAATAAATATTGATTTCCTTCATAAAATACTTTAATTCTGTTTTCTTGCCATTTTTCTTTTGGGAAAGAATTTTGAATTTTTCCTATATTTTCTTGAATTTTTTTTTGTTTTTCTGCCTCTGTTTTTAATACTGAAATATCTTCTAATACGGTAGCTGTAACATCATGTATACTAACGATTAGTGTAGCTACCATTCCAGGATTAGGCAATTCTTCTGTATTACTTTTAGCCCAAAATCCATCTTGTAAATAATCGTGTTCAACTGTAGAATGGTTTTGTATTGCGTCATAACCACAATGGTGATTGGTTAGCATCAAACCTTTTGGTGAAATAATTTCAGAAGTACAACCGCCATCAAAGTGAACAATAGCATCTTTTAAACTAGATTGATTAACAGAATACACATCTTCGGCAGATAATTTCATGCCAAGTGTCTTCATTTCTGATTCGTTCATTCCTTTTAGCATACTAGGAATCCACATGCCGCCTTGTTGAGCAAATGTTGGTAAAACGAATAAAATAAGTAGAATTTTTAAAAATTTCATACGATTGTTTTTATTTTTCATAATGCATTTAAAATCGATTGCAAGATACAATTTTTGTAGATTTTGTTCTACAAGAGTAACAATAAAAAATCCTCATGATTTTCATGAGGATTAATAATTATTTTTCAGCAGATTCTTTTACTTTTTTAGCGCCTTCTTCTACTTTTTCAGCTCCTTTTGCTAAAATTTCTTTTGCCTTTTCACCCACTTTTGATGAATCAAGTACTTTTTCTGCTTTTATTTTTACTGAGTCTGCTGCTTGCTTTATATCTGCACCAACAGCTTCTGATGCTTCTTTTACTTTTTCTTTAGTTTCTTCTTTACAAGACATTACTAATACAGCAATTGCCAGTGATAAAATTATTTTTTTCATATGAACAGATTTGTTTCTATTGGTTACTACAAAATAAATGCCAAAAAGGTATTTTTAGTTAACTAAGATTAAGCAGAAATAGTTGCAATATCTTTATTAATTTTATTCACCAAACCAACTAATACTTTTCCTGGACCAACTTCTGTAAAACTTGTTGCGCCGTCAGTAATCATTTGATTTACCGATTGTGTCCATTTTACAGGAGCTGTCAATTGTATGATTAAGTTTTTCTTGATTTCATTTGGATCAGAAACAGCGCTTGCCGTAACATTTTGATAAACCGGACAAATAGGAGTAGAGAAAGTCGTTGCTTCAATTGCAGCTGCCAGTTCTTCTCTTGCAGGTTCCATCATAGGCGAGTGAAAAGCACCTCCAACAGGCAACAACAACGCTCGTTTTGCACCAGCCGCTTTCATCGCTTCACACGCTTTTTCTACAGCCGAAGTTTCGCCTGAAATTACCAGTTGTCCCGGGCAGTTATAATTGGCCGCAACCACAATTCCGTCAATAGATGCACAAACTTCTTCTACAATGTTGTCCGCTAATCCTAAAACAGCCGCCATAGTAGAGGGTTTTATTTCGCAGGCTTTTTGCATGGCCAAAGCTCTTTGAGAAACTAGTTTTAGCCCGTCTTCAAATGATAAAGCGCCATTTGCCACCAAGGCCGAGAATTCTCCCAAAGAGTGCCCCGCCACCATTTCTGGTTTGAAATCTTCTAAAGTTTTAGCCAAAATTACCGAGTGCAAAAACACTGCAGGTTGGGTAACTTTCGTTTCCTTCAATTCCTCAGCGGTTCCTTCGAACATGATATCGGTGATGCGAAAACCTAAAATTTCGTTCGCTTTCTCAAATAATTCCTTTGCTAATGTTGAATTTTCATATAAGTCTTTGCCCATTCCTGTGAATTGTGCGCCTTGACCCGGAAATACGTATGCTTTCATTTTTTTGATTTAAAGATTGAAAAAAGTAAAGATTGAAAAATAGATTTCAATCGAATTGCAAAAATACTATTTTTTTAGAATTTATCAGAATGACTTTTAGAAGCAGCTATTTATATGTTCTCGTCGCCAGTCGTCCCGCTTTCCCCTTTATCTCTTCGCTACGCTGCGAGGATACCGGCTCAATCGGGGCTATTTGTCACGTTTTGATTTCTTAATTTCCCTTTTCCTTCCTCGGGAATCAGGTGAAATGACGTTACTTCAAATCGATTGTTAACGATTTTTCCAACGACTTCCGCTTTTCTAATTGCTGCACAAAAACCGTCATCAGCATGTGCATCGCCGTGAGAATCAATAGAAGTTCCGTCAACAAAATAGCATTTGCCATCTATGCGAACAGCCAGTTCACAACCATGTCCTTCCATATCAAACTGACATTGGCCGCAAGCAGCTGCTACAATTTGAGGTTTTGGTTGTTCTTTTTTAGCTTGAGCACTTGCTGTTGAGGCCAGTAAAATAAAGGCGAATATCAGTAATTGTTTCATGATTTAAGAATTTACAGTTACCAGAGCAGCCGCTTTTTTGGCGCTTTCTACAATTTCTTCTATTGGGGTTTGTAATGTATCATTGACTAAAGCAACGCCCATTCTTCTGTACGGACGAGAACTTGGTTTGCCAAAGATTCTGAAATCAGTTTTAGGTAAAGCCGCAATTTTTTCCATTCCTGAATAGGTTGGATTTATACTATTCTCCGAAGCTAGAATCACAGCGCTGGCTCCCGCTTTTTCTAATGTGATTTCAAAAATAGGTAAACTCAAAATGGCTCGTAAATGCAATTCGAATTCATTAAAATTTTGTGTTCCTGCCAATGTTACCATTCCGGTATCATGTGGTCGAGGCGACAAATCTGAGAAATACAACCCGTCATCGGCCAAGAAGAATTCTACTCCAAAAAGTCCTGCGCCACCAAGAGCTTCAGTTACTTGTTCTGCCATATCTTGTGCTTCGTACAAATCTTTATCAGAGATTAGTGCCGGTTGCCAGCTTTCCTGATAATCGCCACGTTCTTGACGGTGGCCTATTGGTGCGCAAAATAAAGTGGGATTATTGTTTTGAACCACGGTCAATAATGTGATTTCCGAATTGAATTTTACGAATGCTTCTACAATAACTTCTACCACATCGCCACGAGAACCGGCTACAGCATAATCCCAGGCTTTTTTGATATCGGCTTCGGTTTTTATGGTAGATTGTCCTTTTCCTGACGAAGACATTAAAGGTTTTACCACACAAGGCATTCCAACGGCTTCGACTCCTTTTTGTAATTCTTCGGCGGTTGTGGCATAGCGATAATTGGCTGTTTTTAATCCTAATTCTTTGGCTGCCAAATCTCGGATGGCTTTTCTATTCATGGTAAAATTGGCTGCTTTCGCCGAAGGGACTACCGTGATACCTTGTTTTTCGTAATCATAAAAACGTTCGGTTCTTATGGCTTCGATTTCCGGAACGATAAAATCAGGTTGGTGTTTGGCAACGATGCGATCCAGGGCTTCGCCGTCGAGCATATTGATGACTTCAAAACCATGAGCCACTTGCATGGCAGGTGCATTTTCATAACTGTCAACAGCAATTACGGTTTGCCCGATGCGTTGGGCAGCGATTGCAAATTCTTTTCCTAATTCGCCTGAGCCTAGCAATAGTATTTTCATTATTTTGTGGTCTTAAATGGAATGTAAAAATACTGAATTGCTTTTTTTGTGACCGCAAATCCGAAAATTATTTTATGTTAAATTAGGGGTTTTAAGAATGAAGAATGGTATTCATTTAAACGAAAAAAACCATTAAGAAATTAAGTTTATGTGTCTTAATTTCTTAATGGTAAAACCAGTTTAGAAGGATTGGTTAATCTTCTTCAATTTCGAATTCGGCATCTTTTTCCCAAATTTCCATTTCGCAAGGTTTACAATTGAATTTCAGCTTGTATTCCAGTTCGCCTTGTTTCAGTACCAAAGGTTCTTTGAGTTTGGTTTCCATCGTGTCCTTGTGGTATTTAGGGCATTTTTCCAATTCGTATTTGATACAGTATTTGGTAGTCATTACACGAGATTTTCCAGGATCCCATTGCAATTCGAATGCTTTTTCGATTTCGGTAACACCATGACGTTCGTAGAATTTACGAGCCATTTTATTCGAAACATTATAGGTAAAATCCAATTGGTTCACTGGGAAAGGGTGGTTGGTTTTTACAATTTGATGTTCTTCACGTTGGTAATTGGCCAAACGAATGGCTGATAATTGATCATAAACGGTTCTTCGCATTTCGTTGATTTTAGAAATAGGAAGAAACCAGTTTTGAGTAAACATCACGTTGATTTCATTGGCGGTGTATGGTGTGAAACCTGTTTTTGCCAATTGTGTTTTGATGTTTTCTTCAATAGATAGATTGTTTTTGGTCTGCTCTTTGGCATGGGCCAAATGTACGGTACTCACATAGCCATCTTCATCGGTAGCGATTAATTCGAAACCATTTTCGTTTTCGGTTAGCAATAAAGTCGTGCTTATTTTTCTGACCGCGCTGTCTTCGCGTTCTACGATTTTGATGAAAGCGGCGTCATTATTGCGGTAAATAAACGTTCCGACTTTTAGTTCTTTCAATACATTTGGATACGCTAAACCATTTTCGACTTTGTTGACATAAATTCCATCGGCTTCGTTGTTTTCGTTGATGTAGCAAAGTCCGTCGCCGTTGTTTAACAATTCTCCATTTTCGATTTCGTATGCGCCACCAATAGTTTTGATGAGTTTACCAATGTATTGCCCTTTGGATTTTGGACTTTCCCAAGAACCAATAGATTGATGTCTTTCGTTGACAAAATAATCAGTATAACCGCGGTTAAACGTACGATTCAAAGCAGAATCAAAGGTATAGGTACAACTTCCCGAAGATGCTTTGGTGTAGTTGTCGTTTACTTCCAGGAAAGCATCGAGTTTTTGTCTAAGGAACGAAACATTGTTTTTTACATAAACAATGTCTTTTAGTCGGCCTTCAATCTTGAAAGAGCAAATTCCGGCTTCAATAAGATTGGGGATTTGGTCTGAAACATCAAAATCTTTAATCGAAAGTAAGTGACTGTTTTTGATTAAAGTATCCCCATGACCGCCACTCCGGACGTCCGGCACACGACCGATTTGCGCACAAGAACCTCTGTTTGCCGAGCGTTCGCCATTGGCCACACTCATGTAACAATTCCCACTGAACGAAACACACAAAGCGCCGGTTACAAAAAATTCTAATTCTACATCCGAAGCTTCGCTGATTTCTTTGATTTGGTGCAGGTTTAATTCCCGAGCCAATACTACGCGTTTCATACCGGCATCTTTCAAGAATTTGATGTTGTCGGCATCTCGATTATTGGCTTGTGTACTGGCGTGTAAAACGATAGGCGGCAACTCCATCTCCATAATAGCCATGTCCTGAATAATCAAAGCGTCAACGCCAATGTGGTACAATTCCCAAATCATTTTACGACAGGTTTCGAGCTCGTTGTCGTACAAAATGGTATTGATTACTACAAAAACTTGTGCGTGGTATAGGTGTGCATATTGTACTAATGCGGCAACATCTTCGATAGAATTGGTGGCATTAGAACGGGCGCCAAATTGGGGCGCTCCTATATAAACGGCATCGGCTCCGCTGTTGATGGCTGCCATTCCATGAATCAAATCTTTAGCAGGAGCAAGTATCTCTATCTTTTTCTTCATCGAGTTGATGATCAATTATTTATTTTTAAAACTTTAGCATTTTTGGCTTTCGCCTAAAAAAGTTTGCAAAGTTCCTATAAATTATTCAAGATTTCTAATTCAAGACTCGATTTTTTCAGAAATAGTTGTATTACATGAAAAATGGGATCTAAATGATTTAAATCTTGTTGTGGGTTTGCGGTAGGGCACGTGTTATTATTGCGCATTTATTTCTTTATATACTTCAACTTTCATTTCCAATTTTTGTATGCTATTGTCTTTTTCAGCAAGTTGTTTTTTTAGGTCTTCGGTGATGGCATTACTGTGTTCTATATGCATCATTTCGGCTATTTCGGCTATAAAGTTATGCTCTAATGTTTGGCTTATTTTCCAGATTATACCTATTTGTAAGGATTGGTTTCTAAAATAGGCATTAACTGTGCTGGGGGCTACATCTAGTTTTCGGGCTATAAAAGCTTTACTGATTTGGTGTGTAGCCATATAGTTTTGTATCAATTGCCCGCAATGCGGATATCCATTTGTAGTGGTAACTTTGTATTTTTTTCGTCTGTCGATCATGATTTCTTTAAGATTGTTTTCGTTACATTTTTAAGCAAGATATTCTTTTTATTAGTATAAAACTACGTTTTGTTAGTTTTATACTATAAATAAATGGTATAATACTAATAAATAGTAGTTTTATACTCTCTTAATAGGGGTATGATACCTCCCTACTGATAGTTTTATGCTAATAAATCATAGTTTTGAACTAATAATTAGTAGTTTTATACTAGTGATTCGTAGTTTTATACTGCTATTGATATGTGTTATACTAATAATCTTTACTTATTAACTTTATTAGGAGTATTTTTTGCTTTTGTAAGGCAGTGGATACTTTTTTCTGGGCTATAAATTTGAGCCAAAAAAAACTACAGCTCAATTAGAGTTGGTTGAGGTTTTGTAATGATTTAGTTGCGACTGTTTTTTTCTTAGTTATCTTTTAATTGTAGTTTCATCATTATGTCTGTTTGCTCGTCATCTCCTAATTTGAAAATATGTTTGTCAAATTCAACGAAACCATTCTTTTTATAAAAGTGTATTGCTCTTTGGTTTTCCTCCCAAACTCCTAACCAAACATAATTGGCATTGGTTTGTTTTGCAGTTTGAATGGCCTTTTCATAAAGTAGTTGGCCTACTTTTTTTCCGTGAAATTCTTTTGATACATAAATGCGTTCTATTTCGAGTGCTTTGTCATCTTGTAATTCTGTTTGTGATGGTCCAAAGTTGAGTTTTAAGTATCCAATGACAGTATTGTTATGTGTGGCAAAATAAAATTCGGAGTTTTTGTCGTTCAGTTCTGCAGTCAGTTTTTCAGTAGTAAATCCTTCGTCTAAATATTTTTTCATATTCTCTTCAGTATTGCTTGCTGAAAAGGTTTCGTGAAAAGTTTGTTTACCAATTTTTTGTAATTGCTCGATATCGTTTAGGGTAACTTTTGTTAGGTCAATATTTTCCATATTGTTTTTGGGTTGTTATTGAGTTGTATTTTCTTTAGCGGATAGGAATTTAGGCTAATTTATAAAATAAACGATTAAATGATGGGTGATTTTAGTTATTCTTGTTGCTGTTAATAAAATTTAGGGAGCACTCGAGAACTGTTCGTATTGGTTGAAGATAAATACGATTTTAGCAGGATTTGCGTGAGGGATAGTAGTGGAAAGCCCGGAGTAAAACGAAATGAAATGGAGTTTTGCGAGGACTTGTAACGGATAGCCCGACCCTTGTGGTCACGCCCAATATTAAAAAAGCCTCAAGAAAATCTTGAGGCTTTATTAGTGTATTGAAAGTTGGATTTTTTACTTTCCAACTTTCGACTTTATGACTTTTGACTATAAAGCTACCGCTTCTTTGATTCGGCGTAAAGCTTCTTTCAATAATTCTTCGCTTGTAGCGTAAGAGAAACGGATACAGTCTGGGTTTCCGAATGCGTCACCGGTTACGGTTGCTACATTGGCTTCGCCCAAAAGGTACATAGAGAAGTCATTTGCATCTTTGATAAAAGTTCCTTTTAATGTTTTTCCGAAGAAAGAAGAAACGTCTGGGAATACGTAAAACGCACCTTCTGGAACGTTGATTTTGATTCCTGGGATTTCTTTTAATAATCCTACTACTAAATCTCTACGGCTGTGGAACGCTTGTACCATGTGGTTTAATACACTTGGGTCTGCATCAACGGCAGTGATAGTAGCACGTTGTGCGATAGAATTTGCTCCTGAGGTTACTTGTCCTTGAATTTTTGTACAAGCTTTAGCAATAAATTCTGGTGCTCCAATGTATCCAATTCTCCATCCTGTCATAGCAAATGCTTTGGCAACTCCGTTTACGGTGATGGTTCTTTCTAACATTCCCGGGATTGAACCGATGCTGCAAAAAGTCCCTGAGAAATTGATGTGCTCGTAGATTTCGTCAGCAACAACATATACGTTTGGATGTTTTTCTAATACTTTGGCCAATGCAGTAAGTTCTTCTCTGTTGTAAACAGAACCAGATGGGTTACATGGAGAACTGAACCACATCATTTTTGTTTTTGGTGTGATGGCAGCTTCTAATTGTTCTGGTGTGATTTTGAAATCAGTGTCTACAGAAGTAGGAACTTCTACAGGAACTCCACCTGATAATTTTACGATTTCGAAATAAGAAACCCAGTATGGTGCCGGTAAGATTACTTCGTCACCTTCGTTTAGCATTACTTGAGCAATGTTGTATAACGATTGTTTAGCTCCTGTTGAAACTACAATTTGAGAAGGTTTGTAGTCTAAACCGTTGTCTCTTTTGAATTTTCGGCAGATGGCTTCTTTTAAATCGGCATATCCTTCTACAGGTGAATAGGTGCTGTAGTTTTCGTCTATGGCTTTTTTTGCAGCTTCTTTGATGAAGTCTGGCGTATTGAAGTCAGGCTCGCCTAAACTTAAACTGATAATATCTTTTCCTTGTGCTTTTAATTCTCTAGCCAAAGCAGCCATGGCTAATGTTTGTGATGTAGCCAGATTATTAATTCTGTCTGAAAGTGGATTATTCATTAAAAAAGTGTTGAAAGCCCCGAATCTCGTTGCTGAAATTAAGGGAGGTTAATTATTTATTTTTAGTTTTTATTTTATTCTTTAGTAAACTGCAAAGCCTCTTTACGATTAGGTAAGTTCTGGTTTCATTCCCAAATCTTTTAAATGTTTGAAATGAGCGAAAACAGCACTTCGCATGGTTTTATATTCGTAATAGGGCAAATTACATTCCTTTGCAGTTTCTTTTACAATAGCTGCAATTTTACCATAATGGATGTGACTGATATTTGGAAAAATGTGATGTTCTATTTGGTGGTTTAATCCTCCGGTGTACCAGTTTACGATTTTGTTTTTTGGAGCAAAATTAGTAGTGGTAAACAATTGGTGAATGGCCCAAGTGTTTTCCATTTCACCGTTTTCATCCGGAATTGGGTTTGTAGTTTCTTCAACTACGTGAGCCAATTGAAAAACGATACTAAGGATTAATCCTGCGGTATAATGCATAACGAAGAAACCAATAAGTACTTTCCACCAGGTAATGCCAATCACGATTGGCAATACTATCCAGATTGAAACGTAAATTATTTTTGTGATGATCAAAGTTGTCCAAAGTGTTTTTGGACTCTTCGCTTCTCCGTAGGCTAATTTTCTTTTCAAGTAGCTTCTCATTTGTTTAAAATCAGTAGTAATAGCCCAATTGAAAGTAAGTAAACCATATAAAAACACAGAGTAATATTGTTGAAAACGGTGAAAACTATGCCATTTTGCTTCTTTAGTAAATCGGATAATTCGCCCAGCATCAAGATCTTCATCATGCCCTGGGATATTGGTGTAAGTGTGATGCAATACATTGTGTTGTACTTGCCAGTTGTACACATTTCCTGCCAAGATATAAATGGAACCTCCCATGAATTTATTGACCCAGCTTTTATTTGAATAAGACCCGTGATTGCCATCGTGCATGACATTCATACCAACTCCGGCCATACCAATTCCTATAACGATTGTTAATAAAAGATGTGCCCAAAATGGCATGTCTAATGTTAGAATCAAAAAGTAAGGTGCCAGAAAAACAGAGAATAGAATTATAGTTTTCAAATGAAGTTTCCAATTTCCTGTTTTTTGGATATTGTTTTCTTTGAAGTAATTGTTTACCCGCGAGTTAAGCGTTCTAAAAAATTTCAGATTGTCTTGCTTTGCAAATGTAGGAGCGGTGTTATTCATATGTTTTTATAATAATCCCCAAAGATAATTATTATAAATTTTCAATCTGCAAAATTGAGTTAAATATTTACGAGCTAAAAATAGTACTTTTGTTAAAAAAATAGCGCAATGGACGAGATTCTTAAGTATTTTCCTAATTTAACTGATGTTCAAAAAGAGCAATTTCAAAAATTAGATTTTTTATACCACGATTGGAACGAAAAAATTAATGTTATTTCCAGAAAAGATATTGATGCTTTGTATACTAAACATATTTTGCACTCGCTGGGAATCGCCAAAATCATAAAATTCGAACCGGGAACTTTTGTTCTCGATGTGGGAACCGGAGGCGGATTTCCTGGAATTCCATTGGCAATTCTTTTTCCGGAAACGCGGTTTTATCTGATTGATATTATTGCCAAAAAAATAAAAGTGGTGCAGTCTGTTGCCGAAGCATTAGAGCTTAAAAACGTGAAAGCAGAACAGCTTCGCGCTGAAAATGTAAAGGGAGATTTCGATTTTATTGTAAGTCGTGCAGTAACCAACATGCCGGATTTTGTTTCTTGGGTGAAAACCAAAATCAAGAAAAATAACAAACATGAATTGAAAAACGGAATTCTGTACCTAAAAGGCGGAGATTTAACCGAAGAATTAAAAGATTTTCCAAAAGCAACCGAATACAATTTAGCAGACTTTTTCCAAGATGAATTTTTTGAAACTAAGAAAGTAGTGCATTTGCCGTTGAAGTTTCAAATTTAGTCATAAGGTCAAAAGTCTTAAAGTTGAAAGATAGAATTGAGTAGAAAAAATGTAAATATAAAAGCCGAATCTAAATTTTAGATTCGGCTTTTATATTTACAAAGTCCGTTAAGACTTTTGACTTTTAAACTTTAGGACTGATTTATTCTCCTAAAAACGGATATCTGTAATCTTCTGGAGTTACAAAAGTCTCTTTGATAGTTCTTGGCGAAGCCCAACGCAATAAGTTCAATGCAGAACCTGCTTTGTCATTAGTTCCAGAAGCTCTTGCGCCGCCAAAAGGTTGCATTCCCACAACAGCTCCCGTAGGTTTGTCATTGATGTAAAAGTTACCGGCAGCATTTTGTAATTTGGTAGTCGCTTCCTCAATTGCATAACGATCTTGACTGAAAACAGCACCTGTTAAAGCGTATTCTGAAGTAGTATCAACTAATTCTAATGTTTCTGCCCATTTTGCATCTTCGTAAACAAAAATTGTCATTACTGGTCCGAATAATTCGGTTTCCATTGTAGTGTAATGTGGGTTAGTAGTTACGATAATTGTAGGTTCAATAAAGTAACCAACAGATTTATCATAATTTCCTCCAACAATGATTTCTGCATCAGCATCTTTTTTAGCTTGGTCAATAAAACTAGCTAATTTATCAAATGAACCTTCGTGAATTACAGCAGTGATAAAGTTGCTGAAATCTTCCGGAGAGCCCATTTTCATGGATTTAGTATCTGTAATTAATTGTTCTTTTATTGCCGGCCACAAACTTTGAGGAACATAAGCTCTTGAAGCTGCAGAACATTTTTGACCTTGAAATTCAAAAGCACCACGAACAATTCCGGTTGCTACTTGTTTTGCATTAGCACTTGGATGTGCAATGATAAAATCTTTTCCACCTGTTTCTCCCACAATTCTAGGGTAGGTTTTATAACGGTGAATATTAGTTCCAATTTTTGCCCAGATATCTTTGAACACATGTGTTGAACCTGTAAAATGAATTCCGGCGAAGTCAGGACTTGCCAAAATGGTATCGGTAATCATTAAGGCATCTCCAAAAACAACGTTAATTACGCCATCAGGAACACCTGCTTCTTTGAAAACATCAATGATAATTTTTGCAGAAAACACTTGGCTGTCACTTGGTTTCCAAATCACAACATTTCCCATCATAGCAGCACTTGCAGGAAGATTTGCGGCAATTGCTGTAAAGTTAAAAGGAGTAATAGCGTATACAAAACCTTCAAGAGGTCTGTATTCTAATCGATTCCACATGTCTGAATTTGACTTTGGTTGATCGTTGTAAATTTGAGTCATGAATTCTACGTTGAAACGTAAAAAATCAATCAATTCACAAGAAGCGTCAATTTCTGCTTGATGGATATTTTTAGATTGCGCAATCATTGTTGCGGCATTTATTCTTGCTCTGTATGGACCTGCGATTAATTCAGCTGCTTTCAGGAAAATAGCGGCTCTTTGTTCCCAAGCCATATTTGCCCATGCTGTTCTGGATTGTAATGCGTTTGCAATGGCTTTTTCAATATGAACTTTTTCGGCAAGATGATACGTTCCTACGATGTGTTTGTGATCGTGAGGCGCAGTCATGTTTCTTGTGTTTCCAGTTCTAATTTCTTCGTTACCAATGTATAATGGAACATCGATTGTTGCATTCCACATGGTTTTGTAAGCCGCTTGAACTGCTGCTTTTTCTGGTGAATTTGGTGCGTATCCTTTTACTGGTTCGTTTACCGCTTTGGGTACATTAAAAAATCCTTTAAGCATGTTGTTCGATTAAAAAATTAGACAAATTGTAAATAAATTACGATAATTAAAAAATTAATTTGACGCAAAAATACAACGATATTTTAAAATATTGTTATTTTTAACACAATAGGAGTCAAATTAATTTAAAGCAAACGGAGCGCTTAGTCTAAAAGTAGGGACGATTACTTTGAAGATTTTTGTAGTAGTAAAATTAACCATATCAAAATGTCCTTTCATCGCGCCATGTGGAGATGACAATAAACAACCGGAACTGTATATATGGAATTCGCCTGGTTTTAAAACTGGTTTTTTGCCAATTACACCTTCGCCATCAACCACTTCTAAATCATTGAGGGAATCATATATTTCCCAGTGACGGGAAGTTAATTGAACAGAATCTTTACTGTGATTTTCAATTTTTATTTCATAACTAAAGGCAAAATGGATTCTGTAGTTTTTGAAGTATGTACCTTCAAAACTAGTCAGAACCGAAATTTTTATACCTCTTGTTATTTGAGAAACCATATTAAAGTATTAAATATGTGTATTGTATGAGCAAAATTACAAAAAATTGACTTCGTTTTGTTGTTTTGAGGAATGTTTTTTTTAGTTAATCAAATTTGTAGAGTTTGCTACTCCTTTGCCAATAATACGTTCGTATCTGTCATTGTTTTCCCGATAATAAACCAAGACAGTATATTCGTTTTCCGTTTGATAAAAATTTCCGTCAATAGCATTTTCAGAATCTATGATTCCTTTATTATCCGCCACTGAATATTGAAAATTTGTAAATCCTTGTTTAATCAGAATGGCTTTTTCATAAATCCCTTTTTCGGTATTGTAGTCCATCTGATATTCGGGAGTTAAGGCATAATTATTAAACATTCCTGTTATATAAATATTTTTATTCAATCGAAAAGCTGGTGCCGAAAGGCTGAAATACACCCAAGTATAATCGGCTTCGATTTCATTATTGCTGGCATTTAAATGGCGAACTGCAAAATTGCCATTCACATCTTGTGAAAAGGAATACGGAAAATTTGCCCGGGCATTATTAGTGTGCAAATACGAACTGTAAATGGCACTGTTCGAATTTACTCGCGCTACATTATTGCTGGCTGCTCTAATGTCTTTAGTGTCAAAAAACAAAAATTCATTTCCTGCCCAAAATTGCGTTTGAGTATCATATTTGTAAACCAAATCATTCCCAATGGTGAATTGAGCGGGAATGCCCGTTATGGCTGAGTGAAATTGTCCGTTTTGCAACAAGACGGTTTTTACATTCTTAAGTGGGTTTTGGAATGTAATCGTGTTTGTTTTTATCGAAAATTCTAGATTATGTTTGAAATCTAAATTGTTTACCGTTCGGGCTCTTTTAATTTGAATGGGAACGGAAACAAGATCTTCATAAACAATAAATTTTCTTGAAAAAACAACTTCTTTATCTTCATTCAACACTTTCAGGATGTAATTTCCGCTAATGCGCAATTGCGTAAACTGATTGGGAATTGATAATTTGTAATGCGAATAGATTTGCAACGTATTGAAGGAATTAGTGTAATCCTGAATTCGTTGATTATCAAAACCTTGTAGATAGTCCGTTTTGGGAATTTCTGAAGGTTTCCAGTTGTAATCGCAATGCGTTATGTCGTAATAATAATCGGCTTCGTTACCAAATAAATCATCAAATTGAACCTCAAAATCGTCTCCCAGTACAAATATTGGAACAACATTTTGATTTTTTTGTACAAAAGAAATTGTTTTGATATTGTATGGCGGAGTCACTTCGGTTTCTACTTGTGCAGCAGTTGAGGTGATTACAAACAGCAGTAGTATTTTTTTGAAAAAGGAAATTGGCATAATGATTTAATTGCTAATAGGTAAATATAACGAATTATGCGGTATTAAAGTATTCTCAAAAAAACAGCGGCTATTTAAAACAAACCGGAATGATTTCGCCTTTTGCCAAACAATATTTTTCTACCAGTTCAGGCGCTATTTTGTTGGTGTAATCTTCTTCAACGACTTTAAAACCGATACTTCTTAGTTTGTCAAAATAATCTCTTCCGTAAATGCGTACATGGTCATATTGCCCGAATATTTTTGCTCGTTCTTTTTGATCTGTAATACTGTCGTCTGCAAAAGTAGTGGCTCTGGATAAATCCTGTGGAATTTGTAAAATCGCCATTCCACCCGGTTTCAAAACGCGATATAATTCCTGCATGGCTTTCGTGTCATCCGGAATGTGTTCTAAAACGTGATTGCACAGAATAACATCATATTGATTGTCTTCAAAAGGCAAATCGCAAATATCAGCTTTCACATCGGCCAATGGCGAAAATAAATCGGTTGTGGTGTACTCCAGATTTTTTTGATTTCGAAACAATTTATAAAAAGCTTGTTCCGGCGCAAAATGCAACACTTTTAATGCTGAATTTGTTTCAGCATCTCTTAATTTAATTCTTTTAGTATTCGTAAAAGAAGAATCTGAAACTAGTTCAGATTTAAAAAAATCAGTTTGTTCATTCAAATACAGCCAAAGTAAACGGTGTCTCTCTAACGAAAGTGTACTTGGTGAAAGCACGTTGTTTCTTTGTGTTTCATATCCGTAAGGCAACATTGACTTGAAACTTTTTCCGTCAATTGGATCTGTGAAATTAGTTCCTTTTAATGAAAAAGCTATAATTGGACGTGCCACATAACTCATCCTGATTAACAATGGGCGAGGAATGGTGTTGAGTATAAGTTTAAATAGTTTCTTCATTATAATACTAAAGGTTCTCTTCTAAACTCATCTTCTTCATTACTCACAATTCCTAACGCTTTGTAGATGTATCCAAAAGTTGACAGAATCTCCGGCTTCCCGTCGATAATAGCAACATCATGCTCAAAGTGTGCACTTGGTTTTCCATCGGCAGTAAGAATTGTCCAACCGTCTTTTAATTGTTTGATGTTTCGGGTTCCCATGTTAATCATCGGTTCAATAGCGACAACCATTCCTTCAACAAAAAGTTTTCCTCTTCCTTTTTTACCATAATTTGGCATTTCGGGATCTTCATGCATTTTTTGTCCTACGCCATGACCTACCAATTCACGAACTACGCCATAACCATGCGCTTCAGTGTATTTTTGAATCGCATTTCCAACATCTTCAACACGGTTTCCTAATCTTAATTCTCGGATTCCTACGTATAATGATTCTTTGGTGATCTGTAATAACTTTTTGGTTTCCGGCGCAACTTCACCAATTTCAAAAGAATACGCATGATCACCATGGTACCCATTTTTATAAGCGCCACAATCTACTGAGATTACATCGCCACTTTCTAATGGTTTGTTGTTTGGAATTCCATGAACAACTTGGGCGTTCGGACTCATACAAAGTGAGTTTGGGAAACCATATAATCCAAGAAAACTTGGTTCAGCTCCGTGGTCACGAATGAATTCTTCTGCTAATTTGTCCAGATATAAAGTGGTGACTCCTTCTTTAATTTCAGAAGCAATCATTCCTAATGTTTTTGATACAATCAAAGCACTTTCGCGCATTAATTCTATTTCTTCACGTGATTTTACTATAATCATAATTTCGAATTTTCAGTTTGCAAAAGTACGATTTTATAAATTATTTAATCCGGATTGGCCATAATTTTAAAAAGCTCCGAATTAGAAACATAAAATCGGTTCTCTAAAGCAATTTGTGAAAGTTGTGCACTCACCAAATTATTTTCCCGCGTGTTGATTAAAAACAAAGAACTTTCTCCAAAAGAAAACAATCTTTCCTCTGAATTTAACATCGTGAGATTGTCTTCTACTAACCCTTTTATTAACTCTTTTTGTCTTTGTAACGATTCAATTTCCATTCTTTGGGCATTGATTTTATTAGATAATTGTACTTTCTCTAAATCCAATGCAAATTCAGTTTCCTGAACTTTGTATTTCGCCAGTTTCAAACTTCCGCGTTCTTTTCTCAGAAATATTGGAAAATAAAAATCCAATCCTATTTTATAATCCTGAAATTGGTAATTATCAATGTAGCTGGGTTCAGATAAATAGGAGTAGCCTACATCAATTTTTGGCAAAAGCATATTGGCTTTCAATTTCTTTTCCACATTCAAGATGTCAATTTTGCTTTGCAAAGCGTTGATTTTTGGATGATTGGTGATAGAGAAATCCGTATTCAATAAATCATTTGTTTTTAAACTTTCCTGAATCGTGAATTCTAATTGCGTTTCGGGAATCAGTTCCTCTGATAATTCAAACGGAATGTTGTTTTCTAACCAAAGGAAGTTAGCAAGTTCTAATTTGGCTTTAGCCAATTTAAGCTTGGAATCTTCTAAATTTAATCTTCGGTTTTTGACCAGGATTCCGGCTTCAATACTGTCAATTGCTGGTTTATCTCCTTCTATGATTGACGTTTTAATTCCTTTGAACCTGATTCCTGCATTTTTATTATACGCTTCATACAGCTTAACTTCATTGAAGTTTTTCTTCCAATTAAAATAAGCCAGCGAAGCATCATACAAAACAGTAATGGCCTGTAATTTTCTTTCGGATTGGCTTAATTTCATTTGCAATTTTGCTTTTCGAACATCAGCCATTCTTTGATTAATGAATAATCCTTGTCCCAGCGGAACACTTATGCCTAATGAGGTTAATCCCTGATTAGGAACCGTATTTTCAGGATTCAGATAAATGCCTTCATTGTTGTCAAATCCTGCTTTAATCTCAATTCCATACCAAGTTGGGATTTTAAAACTGCTATTCAAAATCGAATAGTATTCCTTGTCTTTGAATTGTTTCTTGCTGAAATCTACTTCAATTTTTGGATCAAATCCACCTCGGGCCATCATCAGATTTGCTTGGGCTTTATTGATTTCTAAGTTGGCATTTTTAACTAATGGATGGTATTTTTTTACATAGCCCAGAAACTCGGTATAAGTGAGTTCTTTGGCTGTAAATTCTTGTCCAAAAGCAGCAAAACCGAATAGTAAAAAAGCGATAAGGAGTTGTTTCATTATTTCTTTTCTTTTGTTGTTTTTGTTGAAGTTTTGTAATAATTAGGAGGAAAACCGTTTAATGTTCTCCATATTTCAAACCATATTGGCACATTGTCTAATAAGGCAATTGTTTGGGCTCCGGAACCAATGCTTAATTGTTTTGGCCATTTTGCTTCAGAAGAATCGGGAGCAATTAATACTCTGTACTTGCCGTTTTCACTGATGAAATTTTCTATGGCTACAATTTTACCTCCAAAAGTTCCATAAGACATATCCGGCCATCCTGAGAAAACAATAGTTGGCCATCCGTCAAACCAAACCCGTACTTTTTCGCCTTTGCTTATCAAAGGTAAATCGATTGGATTTACAAAGGTTTCTACTGCAATATCATAATTCGAAGGCATGATTGTGGCGATTGGTGTTCCTTCTTTTATAGTTTCTCCAATGCCGGATTGCAACGCTCTGTTGATGTAGCCACTTTGTGCGGCTTTGATATAATACATCCCATTTCGAATGCTGTAATTTGCATATTGATTTTCTAATTTATTGACTTGTGCATCAGTGTCGTATTGATTGCTCAATGCCGTAAATTTATCACTATTGGCTTTAGAAACTTTTTCGGAATATTCAGCCGTTATCCTGCTGATTTCTACTTTAGCATTGATAAATTCATTTTTACTGGTTAAGTATTTGTTTTCTTGCGTGATGATTTTTGCTTCAACTTCTTGGAGTTTTAGTCTTTTATCTTCGGTATCACTTACTGGTTTTAAACCTTCTTTGTTCAATTGCAATGACCTGTTGTATTGCGTATTGGCAATTTTTAATTGTGTTTTAACGGCAACCAAATCCATGCTGTCGCTTTTTATTTTTAAAAGTGATTGTTTGATTTTATTTTGGGCTTGTTCCAGTTTTAGTGTTTTCTCGGTTTCAATAGCTTGAATTTGACCCGAAAGTGTATTTACTTTTGATCCGTAAGACTGCAATGATTGTTTTTTGGCATTCATTTGGTTTTTAGTGTTTTCTACCAAATTAGGGTCCATGTAATCTTCTTTAATCTCCGAAATAAAAAGAATAGTATCGCCTTTATTGACAAAGTCTCCTTCTTGAACATACCATTTTTCTATTCGACCAGAAATAACACTTTGAATAGATTGCGGTCTTTGATTTGGTTTTAAAGTGGTTACAGCTCCGGTTCCTGAAATGTTTTGTGTCCAAGGTAAAAACAGCGCAATTAATCCAATTATTGAAACGCCGGCAATAATTCGGTTTAAGATTTTATAATGAGGTCTGTTTCCTAAGTTTTTCACCGTTTCGTATTGATCCAGTGACTGTAGTTTTGTTTTATTGTCGGATATGTTTAGCATGATGTGTCAGTTTTTGAGTCCAATTGAATAAATCCGTTTTGCATCGTAATTTTTCGGCTGCATTTGGTTTTCCAATACGGATTTTTGGAGGAAACTACAATGGTCCATTTGTTTGCATCGGAAGTAATAAAGTCAATAATTTCATTGGCTACTTTTTCATCCATACTATCGGTTGGATCTTCGTAAAAAAGTATTTTTGGTCTGTGAATGATACTTCTTGCCAGTAAAATCTTTTGTGCATTTGAAGATGATAATTGTTTTCCTTCGGGGAAAATTCTAGTATCTAAACCTTTTGGCAATGATTTAATAAACGAGCTCAGTTGAACGCCATCAATCGCCCATTTTATATCTTCAAAAGGTATTGTTGTGTCTTTGAAAGTAATATTTTCGAGTATTGTTCCTTCAAATGGAGTTTCGCTGTGAATAATACTGCCTATTTGAGAGCGGTATTGCTTTAAGTTTATTTTTCTAAAAGTGTCATCATTAATATAAAAAGAACCGGATGTAGGTTGTATTAAACCAGATAATAATCGGATTAAGGTTGTCTTTCCAGAACCATTTTCTCCATCTAATACTATTTTTTCTCCTTGTTCAATTTTGATGCTTATCGCATTTAGCACTTCTTTTTTTGAATCAGGAAATTTGAATTTAATGTTCTCTGTTTCCAAAACGATATTTGTATAGCAAGTGTCGTTTTTAGTGATTGTATCTTCTTCTAATTCTAAATCGGTTACCTGCCCGATTTTTTCAATAGAAGTGAGTACGTCATAGAATGTTTCCAGTCCAATAATTATTTTTTCGACCGAATTAATTACCAATAAAATAATGATTTCCGCAGCAACAAATTGCCCGATATTCATTTCTTGGGACAAGACTAAAAATCCTCCTATCGATAATAAACTGGCAGTAATGATGATTTTAAAAACAATTAACTGACTGAATTGTCTCTTGATGACATCAAAGTGTTTTTCACGGTAGTTGAGGTAATCAGATACGATTTGATTATTTTTTTTTAAAGCAAAATCGTAATTAAGTTCATTTCTGAAACTGAAGTTGTTTCGTGCCACTTCTTGTAGCCAACTAGCGACTTTGTATTTGAATTTGGATTCTTTTAAGCTCGTTTCCAATCCTGATTGATAAGAGAATTTGAAAATGAAATAGAGAAGAATAAACAGCAAAATACCAAATAGGATAAAATAAGGATGGTACAATGACAATAATAGAATCCCAAAAACAATTTGAAGTAAGGCTGCCGAAAAATCAATTAATAACTTTGAAGTTCCTTTTTGAATCGTCATGGTGTCAAAAAAACGATTCGCTAATTCAGGTGGATAGGTGTTGTATAATTGCTCTGATTTAATTTTAGGCAAGCGAGCTGCAAATTCAAAAGAAGAACGAACAAATATTTTTTGTTGTAAATTTTCAGTAATTCGCAATTGCATTAAGGATAAAATCCCTACCAAAGCTACGCCAAAAACAACAAGAATAATAAGCACAATCCAGGAAGCGCTGACTCTACCGGATTGAATGAAATTGATAATTGCCTGAATTCCCAGAGGAAGAGACAAACTGATTAACCCAGCAAAAATAGCATAGAAAAATATCTGATAAACATCTTTTTTGTCTAATTCGAGTAAGTTGTAAAATCGTTTTAAAGGGGTCATAATTGAATTTTTTATTTTTAGCGTAAAACGTTTTCTGTTAGATTAAGATAAAATTGGGTTGTACTCACCGAATCATTGCAATCAGTTATAGTCGTTAAGTGTTCGGTCAAAAAATGTTGGTGTAAACTTCCTTCCACAATTGTAGATACCAGAGATTTTGCATACAGATAGTTTGGATTTACCTCGTTTACGATAGTCACAATTCTGTTGATGAGTCTTTTATAAATCAGGAAAAAACCTTCTTTGTTTTCTTGGTCAACTTCTTTTGTGTGAAGTGTTTTTGTGAATTCGGCAATAATAATTTTGTTTAAGATAGCTTCGTTGATATGCTCCGTGCTATTGTCATCTTCCACTTTTTCGGTGATGATGGTTATTGCTTTTCGGAGTTTTTCTTTTGGGTCAGTAATATTGTTGGTGGCAAATACCAGTTTATATTCCATCCAGCTCCAATACCAGGAAGACAAATAAACCAATAGTTTGTGTTTGTTTTCAAAATAGCGATAAAGAGAACTCTCGTTAGAACCAATTTTGTCACCCAGCTTTTTGAATGTAAAATTATCGAATCCAATTTCATCAATCAAAAGGATACTTTGTTCTATTATTTTTTTTCCCAAAGCAGATGTTTCGGGGTCTTTAACATATATTTTTTCGTTGACTTGAATTTTCAAATTCGAAAGCACTGTATTCATAATTGATTATATTTTATGCAAATATAATAGTAATACTTTCAATATTGAAATTTTAACTTTTATTTATAAAAAAAGCTACTCGATGTGAGTAGCTTTTTTTGAAATATGATTTACTTTTTTAAAGTAGAGAGTGGCAAGTCATTGCTGCAGGTTGTTCAATTCCCATCAATTCTAAAATGGTTGGAGCGATATCTCCCAAAACACCATCGTGAATGGTTTTCAAATCTTTGTCAACCAAAATAATTGGCACAGGATTCGTAGTATGCGCTGTGTTTGGACTTCCGTCAGGATTGATCATCGTTTCACAGTTTCCGTGATCGGCAATTACAATTGTTGTATAATCATTTGCCAAAGCAGCTTCAATAACTTCTTTAACACAAGCATCAACTGCTTCACAAGCTTTTATGGCAGCACTCATAATTCCGGTATGTCCTACCATATCGCCGTTGGCAAAGTTCAAACATACAAAATCTACTTCTCCTTTGTTTAATTCTGGAACCAAAGCATCTTTTAGTTCAAAAGCACTCATTTCTGGTTGTAAGTCGTAAGTGGCTACTTTTGGAGAGTTTCTCAAAATTCTTGATTCTCCTTCAAAAGGTGTTTCTCTACCACCGGAAAAGAAGAAAGTAACGTGAGGATATTTCTCTGTTTCGGCAATACGAATTTGTTTTTTATGTGCTTTTTCTAATACTTCACCAAGAGTTTCTGTAATGTTGTCTTTATTGTAAACTACTTTTACATTTTGGTAGGTTTCGTCATAATTAGTAAGCGTTACATAATACAAATTCAGTTTGTGCATGTTTTGCTCATGAAAATCTTGTTGCGAAAGCGCTTCAGTCAATTCACGCCCTCTATCAGTTCTGAAATTAAAGAAAATCACGATATCATCTTCTTCAATAGTAGCAAGAGGTTTGTCGTTTTCATCAACCATAACTGTTGGGTGAATAAATTCATCAGTTACATCATTTTTGTAACTTTCTTCTATTGATGCTACGGCATTTTTAGAATGAGTTCCGGTTCCGTTTACTACTAAGTCGTAAGCCAGTTTTACTCTTTCCCAACGTTTATCACGATCCATTGCATAATATCTTCCTATAACCGAAGCCAGTTTTACAGAAGTATTGGCAATGTAATTTTCTAAATCTTGAATATAGTTTTTTCCTGATTTTGGATCTACATCACGACCGTCTGTGAAAGCGTGAACGAATACATTTTGTAAACCATATTGTTGTGTAGCATCAATTAAACCGCGTAAATGTGAAGTGTGAGAATGCACACCACCATCAGAAACTAAACCTAAAAAATGTACTTTTTTATTGTTCTCTTTGGCAAAAGTAAAAGCATCAATCAACACTTGTTCTTTTATCAGAGTATTATTGGCTACAGCCAAATTTATTTTAGCTAAATCTTGATAAACAATTCGTCCGGCACCCAAGTTCATGTGGCCCACTTCACTATTTCCCATTTGTCCTTCAGGCAAACCTACATTCAAACCATCAGTGCGAAGTTGAGCGCTAGGGTACGCTTTATAAAGGCTGTTTATAAACGGAACATTTGCATTATCGATTGCGGAAACTTTCGGGTCAGGAGATTTTCCCCAACCGTCTAAAATCATAAGAATTACTTTTTTATTCATGACAATTTTTTAAGCAAATATAAAGAATTTTCAAAAAAAAGTGTTCCTCTCTGAACCACTATTATACATTTTTAAGTGAACAGAACCATTCAATACTAATTCTGTTGTTTTAAGTGATTTTTTTAGAAATAATGTTTATAAAAATTTATTTTTCACCTCATTATAATCGATGAAATACCGAACACTAATCGAAAAAATATGGCTCAGTGCCTCATTGTTAAGTAAATTAGTGACATTTTGATCAAATTGCTTGTTGATTGTGTTTTCAAAATTAGCAGCATTATTTCGATACAAAACCGAAACCTGACTTCCTGGCGCAAACCACCATGAATAAGACAAATCTAAATTCCAAGAATAAAAACTGGAGTTCCTGTTTTCGGAATAATTCATATTCTCTGATAATCTTCCGTTTTGTTCTAATGACAGAAAATTTTTGTTCTCTGCATAAGACCAATATTGTCGCGCCGAAAGGTTAAAATTCATTTTGCTGTTTATAGAATATTTACCGTAAATGGAATTCGAATAGGTAACTACATTTCTGTTGGCAAAAACAATAGTGTTTGGTGTCGCAGAATTTGCATCGTCATTAATGCTGTCAACAAATCCCTTATTATTGTTTTGTCTAAAGAAATTAAAGTTATACGTAAAAGAAATTTTATCATTAAAACGATATCTTGGACCTAACGAAAATCCATATGAATTCCTGCCCGATTCGTTTAATTTTGCATAAGAAGGGTTAAAATCAAACGCCAGTTTTTTGTTGTAATTAGAAGAATAATAGAACCAACCGCCAAATTGTGTTGGTGTTATTACATATCGATTTTCAGTTCTGGGTTCGTAATAGTTGTAGTTTTCAAAAGGGTTTACATTAATTCCTAATCCAAAGAAATTATTTTTCTTATTTTCGAGATTTACATTTACATTAAAATTATTACCTTGAATTTTTCCGGTTTCTTTTTGAAATTGAATAAAGTTATTATAGTTCAGTCTAAAGCTGTTGAAGTATTTTGTAGGATTTAAAATTCTATAATTGGCATTCCCGTAAATGCTGAAATAATTGGTTTCAAAGTTGATTCCTAAATCATTATTGTCGAAATCTTTTGTATATAAATCACCTCCAAAACTGTATCGGTATTTTCCGGATGTTTCAGAAAAATTTAAGGTCGTTGCAATTCCTTTCTTGTCTTCAAGGTCATTTACATAACTGTATTTTAAATCTCCTGACAAATTATAAGTGTTTTTCTTTGTGTTTAAATCCCAAACCAGAGCCGATACATTCGCGTCCCGAAAATCACCATTTCGAGTAACATTTGTATTTACAAAAGTAACTGAGGAATTTTTGCGAAAGCGTTGGTCTAAAACCAAAACGTTATAATTTGCCAATGGCTCCAGAACGGCTCTTCGGGTTTCTTGAGTGTCATTATTGAGGATTGTTCCAAAAGTTTTTTCGGTTACGGCATTCAGGATTCCAATTCCCAAACCGTCTTTGGTTCTACCTGAAACTTTCAAGGCATTGATAAGATTTACATTTGCCGGCCCGTCAATTATTGCTTCATTGTCGGCTGGATTATAAGTCGGATTTCCTCCAATTCTTCTGGAATATACTAAATTTCCTTTGCTGAATAAATCTGTTCCTTCTGTAAAAAAAGGTCTATTTTCGTTAAATTCTTGTTCAAATGGGCCAAGATTCAGGATTTGATCATCGTATTTAGTTTGTCCAAAATCAGGAATAAGAATCGCATCTAATGTGAAAGCATCGTTGATTCCGTATTTAATATCTAATCCGCCTTTAACGGTTCCGTAGGTTTTCTCGCGTGCATTAGCATTTACATAAAAGGAAGAATACGGTAAAAAGAAAAGGCGTGTGGGTGTTTTTATATTTTCAATTCCTTCAAGATTTCCGGCTTGTTGCGTGAAAGTTCCTATTTTGGTATCAATTAAATTCCAGGTATATTTTTGACGGTCTCTTCTAATTTCTCTGAAAAAATTAAGTCCCCAAGTTTGCTTTTTTTCTCCCGAAAAACGCAAGGCAGCATAAGGAATTCGCATTTCTACAGTCCAGCCTTTATCGGTAATTATAGCTTTACTTTTCCAGACAGCATCCCAGGAATAATCTTCCCCATTGGTGTCTGTTGCGATACAATCAGCTTGACCGTCAGACGCATTCACAAAAAATTGAAAGTCTTGTTGGCCATCATTAAAACCATTTACAAATACTCCAAAAAGATCTGAAGTCCCAAATTCATCGCGTTGCGTAATTTCTTTCAGGATTTTATCCGGTTCATTGTCAAATAAGAGGGCAGCAATATAAATCGCATCGTTATCATAGACTACTTTTACTTCGGTTCTTTTATTTTCCGGAATAGGTTTACCGTTATCAGGCTCAAACATGATAAAATCGGAAGCTCCGGTTGCAGATTCCCATATTTTTTCGTCTAATTTGCCGTCAATAGAAATGTTGTCAGTACTGAATTTAGTTTGTAATACTTTTTTTTGGCTGTAGCCAAAAATTGAAAACAGAAGTACACTTATAAAAAGTATTTTTCTCATGCGATTTTTTGATTTTTTGAATTGACTGATGAAAAGACTAAAAATAGAATTGTCTTAATAGACATTGCTTTTTAGTTTTTGTTACAGTTTTACAAAAAATAGAATTGAAAAAGATATAATACGTGTAATTTGAACTTAAAAAAAGCTTTAGAATTTGTTTTTTACAACATTGTAATCAATAAAATAACGCACGCTAACAGAGAAAATATTAGTCAGGTTGTTGTTGAAAACATTTTTTAGATTAGTCGATAGATTTTTTTCTACGACATTGGTTCTTTCTTCGGCATAATTACGGTACAGAAAGGAGATTTCGCTACCGGGAGCAAACCACCATGAATAAGATAAATCAAAGTTCCAAGAGTTAAAATTTCGATTTTTATTTACCGAGTAGTCATTATTTGGAGTCAAATAACCAGTGTCTTGTAAGGTGAAAAATTTAGCATTATCAGCATACGACCAGTAATAACGCGCGGTTAAATTAATTGTCATTTTGTTGTTAAGCGCATACTTTCCGGTAAAATTATTTTGCACTATTTCTCTGTTGCGTTCTGTGAAAATAATTCCTGTTTCATTAGAATCGATTCTGCCAATATCATTTTTCTCTCTTGTATAATCGAAAGCATAAGCAAGCGAAAATTTATCACTGAATCGGTATTTTGGACTGGCATAAATACCATAAGTGATTCTTCCTTCCTGATTAAATTTAGTAAAAAAAGGAGTCGTGTCAAACGTAAATGCATGGTTTCTATTTGACTCAAAACCAAAATAGGACGCGATTCTTTTTGGAATAAAAACATATTTCCCGTATTCAAGAGGTTCGTAGAAATCGAATGTTTCCAAAGGATTTACGACCAAGGCAAACTCAAAATAATGATTGCTTAAAGAGGTTGCTTTAATGACTGTTTTGTACCACGCTTCTTGTGTTTTTCCGGTGGTGTTCTGAACTTCCATGTTTAATTCTTGTTCTACTTTGAACGTATTAAAGAAAGAACTTGGATTTAGTATGCGGTAACTTGCGTTAGCCAGAGCACTGTGATAATTGGTGTAAAAAATGATGCCTAAATCATTGATATCATAGTTTTCTGAAATGTATTTTCCTGAAAATAGATAACGGTATCGACCACTTGTTTTCTCAAAATTTAAAGATGTTTTATAGCCACTATAATCTTCTAAAGTGTTGATTTGGCTGTATTTGAAATCACCATATAAATTATAATTGTTTTCTTTGGTATTCAAGTCAAATAACAATGCCGAAACATTAGCGTCTCTAAAACTACCGTTTCTGGTGGTATTTGTATTCACAAAGGATACAGATGAATTTTGGTTGAAACGTTGGTCAAAAACCAAAACATTGTAATTGGTGAGTGGTTCAACAACTTCTTTTCGTGATGTTTCTGTTTCGTTGTCCCAAATTGTTGCGTATGTTTTTTCGGTAACGGCATTCAAAAAACCAATTCCTAATCCTTTTTCGGTTCGTCCTGATATTTTTACAGCATTAAGCAAATCAACTGAACTGGGATAGTTTGTAATTTCTTCTGTTGCTGTTGTCTCTGGTTCTGTACTTGGAATTCCTCCAATTCTTCTCGAATAAAATAAACCTCCTTTGTTAAATAAATCAGTTCCTTCGGTAAAAAAAGGTCTGTTTTCTTCCAGTTGTTGTTCAAATGGTTCCAGATTTAAAATAGCGTTATCAAATTTTGTTTGTCCAAAATCAGGAACTAAAATTGCGTCTAAAGTAAAGGAATCATTAATGCCATATTTAATATCTAAACCTGCTTTGATTGTAGTTCCTGAACCAATGTCGTTTTTTTGATAATACAAAGATGAATATGGAATGAAGAAAAGTCGGGTAGGAGTATTTATATTTTCAATTCCTTCAAGAATACCGGCTTGCGGAATTACAGCGCCAATTTTAGTGTCTACGCGGTTCCAAGTATATTTTTGTACGTCGCGTTTTATTTCACGCATAAAATTTAAACCCCATGTTTGTTTTTCTGTTTTAGAAAAACGTAAAGCTGCATATGGAATTTTCATTTCAACGACCCATCCAAAATCGGTAAGGGTCATTTCACTGTCCCAAATGGCATCCCAACTGAAATCTTCTAAATCTTCGGTTGCTAAACAGTCCATTTGAACTCCAGCAGCACTTACAAAAAACCTAAAATCCTGTTGCCCGTCATTGAAACCATTTATAGATACAGAGAACGTATCAGAAACACCAAAAACGTCACGATTTGTAATCTCTTTCTGAATTTTATCAGGCTCATTGTCGTATAACAATGCAGCTATGTAAATGGCATCATTGTCATATAGAATTTTGACTTCTGTTTTTTTGTCAAGGCTTATCGGTTTACCGTTATCAGGCTCAAACATGACAAAATCCGTTGCTATATCCGCTGATTTCCAGATAGATTCGTTTATTTTTCCATCTACAATTATATTTTCTGTAATAGATTTCGCCCTAATGCTTTTCTTTTGTGCATAAGAATTAAAATTAAGGAAAACGAAAAAAAATAAAATGATAGCGTAAATTTTCGGCATATATTGTGATGATATTTGTACAAAAATAACAAAATTAACATAAAAAGTTATTGTTTTGGCATTTATTTGCTGAGATGGTAAATGTTAAATAATCAGATTAGCTCCTTTTTTTTACTCTAAAATTCTCTTTGACCTATGTTTTTTTATACTTTTGCAATCCCGATTCTATTGTATAACTTAAACATAATCAATGATTTATAAGATTTTTCCTGCTGTATTATTTTTCTTGTTTTCTTTTTCTCCAAGTAAAGTTTTTCATTCAGAATTAAAAAATAATAATCTTCTTGTTTCTAAAGCGGTTCCTGTTTCCTCGATAGACAATAATGTTGAAATGGTGTATAATAATTTACATGCCAATAATTTTGCATTGCCAAAAGAAGAAAGTTTTACTCAAGCTTTGAAAGGGTTTTATTTGCTTAAAGAAAAAGGCTTGATTAAGAAAAATATTTTAACATTAGTCGATTTTAGTTTGTCGTCTAATTTGAAAAGACTTTGGGTTATTGATTTAACCACAAATACAGTCTTATTTCAATCGCTTGTTGCTCACGGAAGAAATACCGGGGAGGAATTTGCCAATAGTTTTTCGAATGCACAACAATCCTTCAAAAGTAGTTTAGGATTCTATGTTACCGGAGAAATTTATAATGGTAAACACGGAATGTCTTTGCGATTAGACGGACTTGAAAAAGGATTAAATGACAATGCAAGAAGCCGAGGTGTAGTTATGCATGCTGCAAATTATGTTTCTAATTCATTTATTAAAAACAACAAAAGGTTGGGCCGAAGTCAAGGTTGTCCTGCCATACCGGAAGAATTGTCAAAAGATATTATCAATGCGATAAAAGATAAATCGTGTTTATTTATTTATCATCCCTCAGTAATTTCAAAATTGATTTCTTAGTTTTTTAGGTAAATTAAAGTCCGTAGAAAGCACCAATTTGTTGATTAAAAATGACTTTTAATCTTTTTAAACATTAAAAAGTGTTCTCCTACATCTTGAATTTCAAATGGGATTCCTGTTTTTTGATAGCCAAGTTTTTCATAAAAAGCAGTTGCTTCAGTTCGGGCATTAAACCAAATTAGATTTCCGTTTCGGTTATGACATTCCTTTTCGCAATGTAAAATAAGAGAGGCTCCAAACCCTTTTTTTTGAAATTCTTTTAAAACAGCCATGCCTCGAATTTGAAATTGCAGTTTTTCAGAGAAAACACTGTTTTTTGTTTCAAATAATGAAAGAACTCCAATTATTTCTTGGTTTAAAAAAAGTCCATAATGAGATGTAGTTGCTAAAATATCGCCATCAAAATGACAACTTTCTAAAGGTTTTCCGGATCGTAAAACAGGATGTCGCACAGAAAAGGTGTCGGTTGAGGTAATTTTCTTAATAGTTGGCATTTTTTTTCAGCGTTATTTTAGAGATTAATAAAGGTATAATATTTTCATAATAAATTCTTTACCTCTTTGAGACGTTTTGTTAAAAGAGGTTGTGGTTAATAAGTTTGTTATTTTTTTTAAAAAAACTTGCATTGAAGCAAACTTATTATTTATATTTGCACCGTTGTTAATGCGAAAGTAGCTCAGTTGGTAGAGCTCCAGCCTTCCAAGCTGGTTGTCGCGAGTTCGAGCCTCGTCTTTCGCTCTTCAAAGCCGAAACTTAATTGTTTCGGCTTTTTTATTTTATAAAACTCAAATCCGTTCCGCTTGCTAATTCTTCCGCTTGTTGATTTTGTCTAAAAAGACGTGCGGACAAACTCCCTTTCAAAACAATTGAATCGCCTTTTACTTGCAACCAACTCCCTTCGCGTAATCCTAAAACAGGAACTGAATTAAAAGCATGGTATTCTTTTATTCTGGTTTCTCGTGTTTCTCCCATATGTTTTGATTGCTCATCAACATCTAAAAAATGCGGATTCAAGTTAAACGGAATCAATCCTAAGGTTTGAAAACTTGGCGGATAAACAATCGGCATGTCATTTGTGGTTTGCATCGATAATCCGCAAATATTACTGCCGGCACTTGCTCCGAGATAAGGAGTTCCTTTTTTGACGGTTTCGGAAAGAATATCCATGATTTTTGCTTTGTACAATTGGGAAACCAATAGAAATGTATTGCCGCCGCCTGTAAATATTCCTTCGGCATTTTGAACTGCAGTTTTCGCATCTTCAAATTCATGGATTCCTTTTACTTTCTTATTTATTTTGGCGAAAGCCATTGCTACTTTATCGGTGTATTCTTCATGCGAAATCCCACTTGGTCTTGCATAAGGAATAAAAAGTATCGTTTTACAATCCTTAAAATGCAATTGCAATTCGGTTAATAAATAGTCTAAATAGTCTGCTCCGTGAAGCGTAGATGTGCTGGCAATAAGTATATTTTTCATTTTATTTTTATAAAAAGTACGAGGTAAAGGTATTAAATTGTAATTTTTAATTAACATATTTTTACCAAGTCGTTAGTAATTAATTTGGAGGATAGTAAGATACTTTTACAGCCTATTTTGATGTTAACATGAAATGTATTGGTATGATGCGAGTGGTTGTTTTTTTGTTCTTTTTGGTGGCAACCAATGGTATTGCGCAGGAAATGAAACCGGCTTTATTGAAAGGGAAAGTGAATGCCGATGTGTCAGAGGAACTGGAGGGAATTTATATTATTAATTTAAAAACAGAAAAAGCTGTGATTTCTGAAAAAGGCGGATATTTTTCAATTCCGGCTTCAGTAGGAGATACGTTATTGTTTTCGGCGGTTCAGTTTAAAGGATTGAAAGTGGCTTTGACACCAAAAAATTTTGAGAACGAGCTGTTTTTTGTCAGAATGCAGCCCATTATGAATCAATTGCGAGAAGTTGTTATTCGAAGATATAATGCTATTAATGCTGTAGCACTGGGAATTATTCCGAAAGGGCAAAAAACGTATTCGCCTGCAGAACGAAAATTGAAAACAGCAAATAGTCTTGATGCTACTGCAAGTGCCGGTCCGATGGCTGGAGGTTCAATTTCGGCAGATCCGTTGTTTAATTTCTTTTCAGGGCGAACAGCAATGCTTAAAAAGGAAATTGAAGTAGAAAAAAAAGAATCCTATTTGGTTCTGCTGGAGAAAATGTTTGATACGAATCATTTTGTAAATAAACTCAAAATCCCATTGGCTTATGTGAAAGGCTTTCAATATTTTGCTGTAGAAAATCCAAAATTTACTATTATTTTAAATTCTAAAAACAAAACAGCAACGGAGTTTTTATTAGGGGAGTTGGCTACAAAATATAACGAAATGATTGCCGGCGAAAAATAAAATCACGTTCCTTAATTATTAGTTTTTTAAAATAAATTAGAGAATCTCTTTGTGATTGCTTACTTTGTGGAAGATGAAAAATAAAGAATTCTTTAAAATATAACGAAACCATTGTCTGTGAAATTGAATACTACTTTACTAACTATACTTTTTTTATTTTTTCAAATTGCTTTTGGACAAACCAAAGAAGCGAAACAAATTTCGGGTAAGATTTTAGCAGAATCAACTTCGGTAGAAGCAGTGAATGTCATTAACAACACCACACAAAGAACAACGGTTTCAGATGCTAACGGACTATTTTCGATTGTAGTGAATGAAGGTGATGTTTTGATTTTTTCAGCAGTTAATTTAGAAAGTTTACGCAAGAAAATTACCAAACAGGATTTACTTTTGGATGTTGTTAAAGTTCAAATGACGGCAAAAAGTATTGATCTTAAAGAAGTAATTATCAATGAACATCCGGAGATAACAGCAGAAAATATAGGGGTGATTCCATATGGACAAAAAAAATATACTCCCGCCGAACGGAAATTATATACGGCGACTTCTGGTGGAGGGATTGATGGTTTATTGAACAGTATTTCGGGTCGTAAGGCTATGCTGAAAAAGGAAATTGTGGTGGAACAAAAAGAGCAATTGCTGGTGCGGATTGACTATCTTTTTGAAGAAAAATATTATGTCGAAACACTTAAAATTCCTGTTGATTACATCAGAGGGTTTCAATATTATTGTATCGATGATGCTAGTTTAGCGGCCGCATTACGTTCTAAAAACAAAACGATGGTCATGTTTTTGATAGTGCAACTGGCAGAAAAGTATAACCAAATCATTAAAGATGAAAACTAAAATAGGTATTCTTGTTTTGTGCTTGTTTTGTCAATTTTGTTTTGGTCAAAATAACACGAGGAAATCATTGCATGCACAAGTTTTGAACGATTCGTTACAAGTGGATAACGGCTATGTTTTTAATATAAATTCAAAGACAAGAACCTTTATAAGTTCGGATGGGTTTTTTGATTTATTGGCTAAAGCCAAGGATACATTGCTTATTTCGAGTTTGGCATTCAAATCTAAAAGAGTCATTTTGACCGAAGCAAATTTGTCAGTTCCGTTATTGCTACTAAAATTAGAACTGTACGAGAACAAATTAAAGGAAGTCGTTGTTTCAAAGAAAAGAAACTTAAATCCAATTTCAGGTGGCTCACAAAAATATGTTGATATGGAATTTTTTGATGATCAAAAGTCATCGCCAAAAAATACTACAATGCATGCTCATACGATAGAAAATGGAGTTGATTTTGTTCGGATTTTTAAAGATGTTATTAAATTATTAAATAAAAAAGAGCCAAAAGAACCAACTGATTTTGTTCAACAAGATTTTGCTGCAATTACAATGAAAAGAATTAATTCTTCTTTTTTTACCAATACATTACAATTGAAAAGTGACGAAATAGGTCTTTTTCTTTTGTTTTGCGAGAATGATGCTAAAGCTCAATCGCTTTTGAAACCTGAAAATGAATTTCAGCTTATTGATTTCTTAATAACAAAAAACGAAGAATTTAAAAGAATTACTACTTTTGAAAAATGAAAAAAATAATTATATATACTTTTTTGGGATTCCTGTTTTTTGCGACATCCAGTTTTGTTCTTCATAAATTTTACGTGGCGGTTTACCAAGTTAATTTTGCTCCCGAAAAGAAAATGATTCAGATTACTTCCCGCATTTTTGTGGATGATTTGAATAAGGCAATCGAAAAAAAATACAGTAAAAAAGCCTTTTTTGGAACTGAAAAAGAATCTCCAGAAGACTTGATTTTGGTAAAAAAATACTTTTCGGAAAATCTCCTGTTTAAAGTAAACGGTCAGTCTAAAGCCATTCAGTTTTTGAGTAAAGAACTGGAAGGAGATGTGTTGATCTGTTATTGCAGTATTAAAGAAGTTGCTAAAATAAATACTCTTGAAATACAAAATTCAATTTTGGTTGATTGGAATTCAGAACAGCAAAATATTATGCATTTTACAATAATGGGAATTAAAAAAAGTCTTCTTTTTACAGATTCTAATAGGGGTGAAATGTTAAAATATTGATTATATTGAGGGGAATTGTTAAAAATACGTATTTTCACGCCGTAAAAACCCTCGCTTATACTTTATGAAAAAAATCTTCCTCCTCTTTATTTTTCCAGCAGCTTTATTGGCTCAAGAAAAAACGACTCCAACTTTACCGAAACAACAAGGAAAGTACGACACTAATAAATTCAGTCAGATGTATGATTTATTAGCAACGCCAAATATGTTTCGTACTGCATCCGGAGCACCAGGTCCAGCGTATTATCAGCAACAAGCCGATTATAAAATTGACATTGAATTAGACGATAAGAATTCAAAATTAAGCGGTTCAGAAACAGTGACTTATTCTAATAATTCACCAGACAGTTTAGAGTATTTATGGGTGCAATTAGACCAGAATCAGGCGGCTAAGAATTCGCAATCCCCATTAGCAGAAAGTGAAAAAATTGAACAGGTATTGCCTGCTGATAAGTTTGCAAAAGAGTATTTGAAACAAGGTTTAGACCGTGGGTTTAACATACAATATGTTAAAGATGCAAAAGGAAATCCGTTGTCTTACATCATTAACCAAACCATGATGCGCATTAATTTACCGGTGCCATTGAAACCGGGTGAAAAATATTCGTTTTCGGTTAAATGGTGGTATAATATTAATAATTACAGACAAGATGGAGGTCGTTCCGGTTACGAATTATTTGAAAAAGAAGGAAATAAATTATATGTAATCGCACAGTTTTTCCCTAGAATGGCTGTTTATAATGATGTTGAAGGTTGGCAGAATATGCAGTTTTGGGGCGGAGGAGAATTTGCTTTGCCTTTTGGGAATTATGATGTAAACATTACCGTTCCTGCAGATCACGTTATGGAAGCTACGGGAGAATTGATGAACAGAAGCGAAGTCTTTACACCAGCACAGGTTAAAAGATACGAACTGGCACAAAAATCATTTGACAAACCCGTTGTAATTGTGACTCAGGCAGAGGCAGAAGCCAGTGAAAAAGGATTTTCTGAAAAGAAAAAAACATGGAAATATAGCGCTAAAAACGTGAGAGATTTTGGTATTGCAACTTCAAGAAAATTTATTTTTGATGCAATGGCCGTTCAATTGACCGATAAAGTGGTCATGGCTACTTCATTATATCCAAAAGAAGCAAACCCACTTTGGGGTGAAACTTCAACGAGAACTGTAGCGCATACGCTTAAAAGTTATTCTTCACACACGTTTGATTATCCGTATCCAAAAGCAGTATCAGTTTCAGCAGAAGACCAAGGAATGGAATATCCGATGATTTGCTGGAATTTTGGTCGTCCGGATGAAAATGGAGTAACCAGTGAGCAAATTAAAAACGGAATGATAGGAGTTGTTATCCATGAAGTAGGACATAACTTTTTTCCAATGATTGTAAATTCAGATGAGCGTCAATGGACTTGGATGGATGAGGGATTGAATTCTTTTATGGAATTTATGGCCGAACAAGAGTTGGGAACTAATTTTCCGTCAAGACGCGGACCTGCAAAAAACATTGTTCCTTACATGAGCGGTGACCAAAAGTTCTTAGAACCGATTATGTCTAATTCTGAAGGGATAATTCAATTTGGAAATAATGCCTACGGGAAACCGGCAACAGGACTAAATATCTTGAGAGAAACCATCATGGGAAGAGAATTATTTGATCATGCTTTTAAGGTTTATGCCAACAGATGGAAATTCAAACACCCTACTCCAGAAGACTTTTTTAGAACTATGGAAGATGCTTCGGCAGTTGATTTAGATTGGTTTTTTAGAGGTTGGTTCTATTCAACAGATTTTGTAGACATTGGAATTGAAGAAGTAAAGCAATATTTTGTTTCCGAAACTCCAACGGCAGAACTCAAAGATACTAAAGTAAGAAAAGGACGTTTTGGTCAAGATAAAGGACCATTTGTTTATTTGATTTCAGATAAAAGTCAAGAATTATCTGCAGCACAAAAGAAACCATTGAAAATTGAAGACGTGAAATTACTTTCAGATTATGTGAATCAAAATCTTTCGGCTACTGAAAAAGCAGGTTTAAAAACTCCAAAATATTTCTATGAAGTAGCTTTCAATAAACCGGGAGGAATGCTGATGCCTATTTTAGTTGAAATCACCTACGAGGATGATACTAAAGAAAGTTTCAAATATCCGGCGCAGATTTGGAGAAAAAGCAACGAAACTGCCAAAAAAGTGTACGCCACCGAAAAAGCAATCAAAAAAATACAAATTGATCCAAAACTCGAAACTGCCGATATTGATGTGACCAATAATACTTGGCCCAAAGAAGAAGTAAAATCTAAATTTGATTAATTTAAAACATTAAAATAAAGACTCATTTTGAGTCTTTATTTTTTTAAGAAAAAATTAAAATACAAGGATTTAAAATTTGATATCTTTGTCACTCAGAAAAAATAGAAAATATGTTTGGCATAGGAGGAGGAGAATTAATTTTTATCATGTTTATAGTGCTAATGCTTTTTGGATCAGATAAAGTTCCAGAAATTGCGCGTACCATGGGAAAAGCAATGGCGCAGTTAAAAAACGCTACAAATGATATCAAAAGTGAGATTCAAAAAGGAGCTGAGGCTAATGGATTTGACCAAAGAGCATTGACGGATTTAACGGGTAACATCACATCAGAAATCAACAAGGCAAAAGATAATTTATTAGGAGATACTTCAAATTTCACTTCTATATCAAATACCTTTACTTCAGAAATCGATAAAGCAAAAGACAATCTGTTAGGAGATACTGCCACTCAGGTTGAGAAAGCAAAAGAAGAAATAGAAGACAGTATAGGTCCTATAAAACGCCAAATGTAATGTTGGAAAAAATCCTGTCTCTCGACACCCGATTATTTATTTACTTGAACAGTCTGGGCTCAGAAACGTATGACGGTTTCTGGCTTTTTATTACCAAACAAGCGAATTGGACTCCATTTTTTCTACTTCTATTGTACTTGATTTATAAAAAATTAGGCGCAAAACAAACCTTGTTTTTACTGTTGTTTGTAGCCGCATTGGTAACGATTACAGACCAAACGACCAACTTGTTCAAACACACTTTTCAAAGATTGCGCCCTTGTAATAATCTCGAAATAAAGTCTTTTATACGAATTGTTCAATCCAGAGATTCCTTTAGTTTTTTCTCGGGACATGCCGCTAATACTATGGCCGTTGCAACATTTTTATACCTGAATTTAAAACGATATTTCAAGTATTTAGGATTCCTGTTTCTATGGCCTTTAATCTTCGCTTACAGCAGGATATATCTGGGATTGCATTATCCGTTAGACATTATAAGTGGGTATATTTGCGGATTAATATTAGGTTCATTGATGTTCAAAGGATATCAAATAGCACAAAAAAAGTACTTCCCACAATAGTTATTTAGAGCATAATCCAGCTGTACATTACAATCTTATTCTTGAAAAATGGTTTTTTCTAAGCCCTAAAAGGAGCTTCCTCCGGTCGCTCTTTCAGGTCAAGAAAAAATTCATTTTCAACAATAAGGATTTCCATTTCCATCTGGGCTAGGGCATCAGTTTCCTAAAGAATATTTTATAATCCGAAACCTAAAATAGTTAATCTGATTGGTTAAATCACTCTGCTCACCGTCAATCCATCACGAATTGGTAATAAAACCGTTTCAACTCTGGGGTCATTTTTTAATAAAAGATTGTATTCCAATAATATTTTTGTACTGATGTCTTTTTTCTGTAAAGGCTCTAAAACCTTACCGCTCCACAGCACATTATCCGATAAAATAATACCGCCTTTATTCATTTTTGGAACAATTAACTCAAAATAATTCAGGTAGTTTTCTTTATCAGCATCAATAAAAACCAAATCAAATTTCAGGTCTAAATTCGGAATAATTGCAGTGGCTTCGCCTAAATGTTGCACGATTTGTTTTCCCCAAGGCGATTTGTCAAAATGTTTTCGCTGAAAATCGACCAATTCCTCTTTGATGTCAATCGTATGTAATTGTCCATTTTCCTGTATTCCTTCGCACAAACACAACGCAGAATAGCCTGTATAAGTCCCAATTTCGAGAATATTTACTGGACGAATCAGTTTGGCAAGCATGCTCAAAACACGTCCTTGAAAATGGCCGCTCAACATTCTGGGCAATAAGATTTTTTGATACGTTTCTTTATTTAAAGCGGCTAACAATTCTGGTTCTTTTTCAGAATGTTGCTCAATATAATCCTCTAAATCTTGGGAAATGAAATGCATAAACGAGTTTTTTCAATTGGCAACAAAGTTACAAATCAAAAGATGGGAATAAAAGAAGTTTTTGGGGTAATTTTTTGTCTGGAAAAAGAGGTAGTACTGGGATTTAATTCTTCAAAGACTTTTTGCTTTAATCCTGTTCATTCCTATTATTGACAAATAGTAATTGAATAAATCTATTGTAAAAAAAATGTCGATTTTAGTTTTTATACAGACTAAAATCGACAACTATTTGATCTTTAACTTTTATAAGTCCCGCCATTTTTACCGGAGGATGAAGATCGATATCAGAAAAGTTTAAATTAATTGTTCCTTGAATCTTATTGTCTGTTTTGTACAATATAAAATCTTTATACTTTAAAACTTTATTTGTTATCAAAAAAGTAAGATTGCATTTGTAATTTTTATTATAAGGCTTGATATCAGTAATACTGACGTAGCTATTGGGAAATATTTTTGACTTTACGGTTTTTTGCAAATCTTTAGTCATTAGTTTATTACCGCAATCAAAATTTATAACGGGTATTTCTGCATTGATTTTGTTCTTTTCTTTTAAGTTCAAAATAATAGTGTCTCTTTTATAGAATGTGTTGGAGCAATTATAGTCTCCCACAGTAGAGCCGCCACTTATATCAATTTTTATTTTATGAATAATTAATACAGATTCGCTATTAAAAAAAGTGGGTTTAGCACTTCCCAAAATTAGGAACAGTACTAAACCCAACAATCCAATCGTAATTCGATTTTTCATTGTATTAGAATGAAATAGCAGCTTCAAACATTAAACCTTCAAAGTTTCCACCATAAAAATCGTTTGGAGTTCCTTTTGAGTCAAATTGAGCAAAGTCTTTATAATCTTGGTTTACATAAGCTAATTTAGCTACAATGTTTTTTGTCATAAACCAACCTAAACTTGATTCTAATCTGTTTATAGTTATTGCTTTAGCGTCAGCATTTGCTAATTTTCCAGAAACTGTACCGTATCTTGCACCAATGTAGAATTTCTCATTGTTACCAAATCTGTATACTACATCTCCAGTATATTGGTCAACTGTACGTTTTGTATCAACACCTTTTTTATCTCCTCCAGAAGCAAATTCTATAGTACCAAAGAATTCAAGACCTTTGTATTTTACAAATGGATTTACCATAACGTTTGTAGACCAGTTTCCGAATGCTGGGTTAAATCTACCAGTAGTAGGGTTAGCAGCTAAGTCAGTAGTCATGTTGTTTGTTACGGCACCAGTTGCATTAGAAGAACTAATTAATGCAGTGTTAGTAAAAGCTGCATGAGACATTACATAGTAATAACGGCTACCTGCTCTGTCAGAAGAGTAAATGTTACCACTAATATTAGCACAGTGGTATAAAGATCCTGTAAGTCTTACTCTTAAATCTTTATCGATTTGTTTGTCAAATCCTAATTTAGCTAAAAATGTAGGGCTAATAGTTGTATTTGGATTTGGAGCAGCTAAAGTTGCAGCAGCAGGAATAATTTCACCAACATTTTGGTTCAATTTTGAGTTTGTAACTCCTACCATACTTACTAATCCACTTCTGTTATAGTATACTTCAATTCCTGGTTCTGTAGAGAATGAATCCATGATGTTGCTTTCAATAAAAGGATTTAATAAAGCACTACCATTGTCTGATCTTCTAAAGTGAGCATCACCATAGTTGTTCTCCATTTGTCCGATTTTGATAGTTGCATATTTCATGAAACCAGCCAAGAAATCTTTTTGAATGAAGTCTAACTTGTCAATTTGCAAGTATCCACCTTTTACCCAAGTTTCATTATGGTGTCTTGCTGCTAAATATAAATCTAAATTTACACGAACTCCATCATATAATTGAGCTCCAATTGTCATATTTGCAGTTGGTAAATTAAATTGGTTTTCCAAATTATTTAATCTATAATTTGTAATTGCCGCTCCATTTGAAGCTACATAAGTTCCTCCTTGTTGGTCATTAAAAGAATTCATTGCTTGAAATTGTAATGCAAAAGCACCACCTAAATCAATGCTTAATCCTTTAAATTCAACACTATCTTTCTTAACATCAAATTGATTAATTGCTCTTTGGTCTCTTGGAATCATATTTTGCATTTGTCCAAAAGTAGTTGATTGAGCCTGTGATACACCAGTAAAACTTAGGGCTGCTATCAGTGCGGATAATTTAATAAATGTTCTCATGATTTTTAAAATTTAATATATGTGTTTTAGTTATAAGTTCGAAATTGAATTAATTGTATGTTACTTTAAAATCAACAGTAACATCTTTACCAGTTTTAATTGTTCCCATTAAAGCTGTAGGTGGAACAACACCATAAACTGTCATGTCAATTTTTTGTTTACCAGAAAAAATCATTTTTTTCCCAACAAGCTTAACTGTAAATGTTTGATTGATTCGTTTTGTTGCTCCAGCAATGGTTAAATCGCCTTGCGTTTCAATGGTATAGTTATTATCTGAAACTGTAGTGATTTTAATAACTTTAACTAATTTGAAACTAATGTTTTTATTTGTTGTACTTTTTAATGCTTTAAAAGTGTTTTTATCCATTCCATTTTTTCCACTTTTCAATTGCTCTACCTCAACAATAAAATCTAAATTTTTAACAGCTTTTAAATCGCCAGCCTCTAGAGTTACTGAAGCTTTTCCACTCATAGCTTTTGCTTCAATTGTCCAATCATGCAAATTTGAAGTTCCGTCTACAACTAATTTACTTTCTGCTAAAACCACTTTAGATTCTTGTGCAACTAAAGTATTAAAATTACATAACACAAATAAAAGTGTTAGAAAAGTTCCAAACTGTGTTTTTAAATTGCTCATAATACTTAATTTTATATGTTTATTATTTGTTCTAATTTTATAGTACAAATTTCAGTTTAAAAAAAAAGCTATTACATGACAATTGTCACATTTGTAAAAAAATGTTAATATTATTTTAAGAAGTGTTTAAGTTGATCAATAAAACCGCGCAAAGTAATGATTGAATTATTTTTTTGGAATAGGTTCCCAATAATGTTTTTCTAAATCCAGAATTTGATTCTCTTTGATTATTATTCCTTCATTTTCAAGAAGTTGCTGCATTAGATTTGTGCCTTCAAAATGATGTTTCCCTGTTAGCAACCCTTTTCTATTGACTACACGATGCGCTGGAACATCTTCTAAGTTATGCGAAGCATTCATTGCCCAGCCTACCATTCTGGCAGAACGAGCTGTTCCTAAAGCTTTTGCTATGGCACCATAAGATGTAACTTTTCCCATAGGAATTTGTCGAACGATTTCATAAACACGTTCAAAAAAGTTATCGTTATTAGAGGTTGATTTGGCCAAAAGTCTAAAAATACATTTTATAAAGCGAGGAAATTGCAACAATTCCGGTTAAAGCAGCAATTAAAAAATTGATGTTTTTTACAATGAATGTCAGTTTATGCTCAATTAATTTAAAAAAGCGCGCATATAAATAAAAAACAAAATAGGTTCCAATAGCAGCCGAAAGAGAAAACAACACAATAGATATCATATCATACTGAAACAAATCTTTGGAGGACATCATTAATGAAGTTAGCGCATACCATGGAATAGCAAACATATTAAAAGAGGACATTGCCATCCCGTAAAAAAAACGATTTCTTTTTTTATCGATTTTAACTTTAATGTTTTTTTTCTTTTTGGCATTAATACCCATTACAGTGAAGGCTATCGT
>ERZ1034363.206-NODE-206-length-41271-cov-4.922537_pt1 | contig 41271 bp, 46 predicted proteins | sample MGYA00520616_ERZ1034363 | MGnify/ENA primary metagenome ERZ1034363 (study PRJEB33736, sample SAMEA104284506) | Azolla filiculoides | biome: Urban; feature: Water surface; material: Ditch water | place: Netherlands | collected 2015-10-28 | depth 0-0.1 m ...
ACCATGGCCCCTTCGGCAATGGCGGTGCCGATGGCATTGGTGCCGCGCTCTGTTTCACTCCAGACGACGCCGGATTTGAGGGCGACCTGACCGGCTTTGTCGAGAAAACTGCCCGTGCCACGGGTGTCAAGAATCATGCCGTTTGGGTTGGCGAGTAAAACGACCGAGTCAGTACCCTGAAACATCTCGCCAAGAAAATCCAGTTCGGGTTCAACAATGGGGAGTAATTCACCGGAGGCTTCGCGCAGAATCTGTAGTTCATTTTGCGTCAATGGTTCGGCATAGGGGATCTGGTCTTCGATGACGCCGAGATCCGTACAGCGATGCCATGAACGCAGAATGGTATCCGGCAGATTGTTGGTGGGCGGTTGTCGCATGGTCGGTGTCGTTTTCCGAAAGTGTCGCTTTGTTGCAGGCGGTGCGACAGAGTGTCGCAGAATTTGCGACAAAGTGTTGCAGAGCATGGCGAAAAATTAACGGTTAATCAGTAGGTTGGGGTGCTGCATAGCAGCGGTGAAAATTTGTTTCTTCGTGCCTACTGATATTGACGAATGTGCGTTGCACCAATCATGCCTGGTAAAAATTTCTGGCATGGCTCCTGCAATCAGTTGAGTAATCACCGGTTTTAGGTGTGAAACAACCCTTCGCCCACAAGCGTACTCAGGAGACCAGCATGAGCATCACGATCAACAACATTACCGTCGATAATCCTTTCAAGCAGCGTTACGCCAACTACATCAACGGGCAGTGGGTGGCCCCAGTAGATGGTCAGTATTTTGAGAATACGACCCCAATCACGGGTAAGGTGTTGTGCGAGGTGCCGCGTTCCAACGATAAGGACATCAATCTGGCCCTTGATGCAGCCCATGCCGCGAAGGCAGCCTGGGGTAAAAGTTCTCAGGCAGATCGGGCTAATATCCTGAACAAGATCGCTGACCGCATGGAAGCGAATCTGCAGCTGATCGCCACGGCGGAGACGCTGGATAACGGTAAGCCGATTCGCGAGACGATGGCGGCCGATATTCCACTAGCGATTGATCACTTCCGCTACTTTGCCGGTTGTGTGCGCGCCGAAGAAGGCGGCATCAGCGAGATCGATCACGATACCTATGCGTATCACTACAAAGAGCCACTGGGTGTGGTGGGTCAGATCATCCCCTGGAACTTTCCGATTCTGATGGCGGTGTGGAAGCTCGCTCCGGCGCTGGGTGCGGGTAACTGTGTGGTGCTCAAACCTGCTGAACAAACCCCGGCCTCGCTTCTGGTGTTGATGGAGCTGATTGGTGATCTGTTGCCACCGGGCGTGTTGAACGTTGTGAACGGTTTTGGCCTGGAAGCTGGCAAGCCACTGGCCTCCAGCCCGCGTATTGCCAAGATTGCCTTTACCGGTGAAACGACAACGGGTCGTCTGATTATGCAGTACGCCAGCCAGAATCTGATTCCGGTGACGCTGGAGCTGGGTGGCAAGAGCCCGAACATCTTCTTTGAAGATGTGATGGATGCCGACGACAGCTATTTCGACAAAGTACTGGAAGGCTTTACGCTGTTTGCCCTGAATCAGGGTGAAGTCTGTACATGCCCGTCGCGTGTGCTGGTTCAGGAATCGATCTATGAGAAGTTCATGGAGCGCGTTCTTAAGCGCGTAGCGGCCATCAAGCAAGGCAATCCGTTGGACCCGAACACGATGATCGGTGCCCAGGCCTCGAATGAGCAGCTAGAGAAGATCAACTCGTATCTGAAGCTCGGTAAGGAAGAGGGCGCTCAGTGCCTGATCGGCGGTGCACAGGCAAATATGGAGGGTGATCTGGCTGGTGGCTATTACATTCAGCCGACTGTATTCAAAGGCCACAACAAGATGCGCATCTTCCAGGAAGAGATCTTCGGACCGGTGGTGTCGGTGACCACCTTCAAGGATGAAGCCGAAGCGATCGAGATCGCCAACGACACGCTTTATGGTCTGGGCGCCGGTGTCTGGACACGTAACGGCAACCGTGCCTTCCGCGTGGGTCGTGCCATTCAGGCAGGTCGTGTGTGGACCAACTGCTACCATGCTTATCCGGCTCATGCGGCTTTCGGTGGTTACAAGCAATCGGGCATTGGCCGCGAAAACCATAAGATGATGCTGGATCATTATCAGCAGACCAAGAACCTGCTGGTGAGCTACAGCGAGTCGCCACTCGGTTTCTTCTAATGGCCACCGATTTAACGCCACGCAACAGTGCCGTCAGCCGCGTTTCGGCAACGCCGGCGGCACTGGCGTTAATCGATCAGCTTAAACAACAACATGGCGCGCTGCTGTTTCATCAGTCGGGTGGCTGCTGCGATGGCAGTGCCCCCATGTGCTTCCCCGCCAATGAGTTTTTGGTGGGGGATGTTGATGTGAAACTGGGAGAGATTGGCGGCGTACCATTCTATATGAGCCAATCACAGTTTAGCTATTGGGAGCACACGCATCTAATCATTGACGCGATTCCGGGTAGTGGTGGCATGTTTTCTTTAGAAAGACCGACGGGCTTACGTTTTCTGACTCGGTCACGTCTCTTTAGCGATGAAGAGGTAGCTGCACTGCAAAAGGCATAATGCGCTGAAAGCGTGTAGTCTCGTACAAAGGTTAAATAAACGAGGTTGCTATGACCGTTCTGGTTGATCCAGCAGATCACCCGCCTGGAACACGCTTTCTGGCCTATGCGCCAGAACAGATGACGGCCGTGATTAATGATATGGCGCGCCAAGTCGCGCCTTTGCTGGTCGGGCAGGACAAAGTGGCTGTTATCGGTGTGCTCCGTCGTGGCGCGCCATTGGCGGATAAGTTGACTGAGTCATTGCGGCAGCAGTTTCAAATGCCAGAGCCGATGCGTCTGGATCTCAAAGTAAAGCGCTATGCCGATGATCTGACGTTGTTGCACCCGGAAACGCAGCTGACTGAGGCTGCGGGGCAGGCTGAATTGGATCTGAGTGGCTACACACTGTTGGTCGTAGATGATGTGCTGTATACCGGAAGCTCGTTATTGAAAGTGGTTGAGTGGCTGAACGTTAAATCGCCACGGGCTATTTATACGGCAGTATTAGCTGATCGACATGTGGCCACATTGCCGATACATGCAGATGTGGTGGGGGTGCATCTTCAGGTAGCACCGGCCGATGTGGTGGAGTGCCATGTACCGCCCTATGAGACCTATTTTCAAATCGAACTCTTGAGACTCGATCGTGCTGTTTGAAGATCGCGTTGATGCTGGGCGTCAGTTGGCCAAGTCTCTGGCAGCCTACCGTGCGCAACAACCACTGATTTTGGCTATTCCACGTGGCGGTGTGCCCCTGGGGCGTGCGGGTGCCGATGCGCTGGTCTGCCTATCTGTTGAGTCTGAATTTTATGGGGTAGGGCAGTTTTACAGGTCTTTCGATCAGGTTGAAGATGAAGAGGTTTTGACGATGTTGAAGGTAATACAATGAATCTTGTGCAGAAGAGTTCACTAATCCCGATGGCGGTCAAATTGCTTTTGACCATGTATGTAGCAACGCTGGTGCCCATTTATCTTGAGGCCTATGGGCCAACGAATTTTCTGTTCTTTTGTGATATGGCGTTGCTACTAACGCTGGTGGCTGTATGGCGTGAGAGCTCTTTGCTGGTGTCCGCGGTTTCAGTCGGCATCCTCTTGCCGCAACTTTTGTGGGCACTGGACTTTCTTTCCATGGTGGTGGGGTTGCCGAATACCGGCATGACGAACTACATGTTTCAGGATTCGATACCCTTACATGTCCGATTTCTGTCGTTTTTTCACTTCTGGCTACCGTTTCTATTGATCTGGTTGCTAAGACGAACGGGCTATGATCGTCGTGGCTTGCCCATCTGGTTGTTTATTGCATTTACTTCGCTCTATATCTGTTACTTTTTCATGCCGGCACCCCCTGCGCCAGCCAGTGATCCGGCATTGCCTGTGAATATTAATTACGTATATGGCTTTAGTGACCAGGGGGTACAAAAATGGATGCCGGAACCCATGTGGTTTGTTTTGTTACAGCTCATGCTGGTTTTTCTGGTGTTTCTGCCATCACATTGGGCGCTTAAGCGGCTTTATCCGGCTGCGTCGAAGGCGGGTACTGAAGAAACAATGGTATGAGGTCGGCTGCTTTTGCCAGCCACTGACCCATGCGGTAATATAAGCCCAAGTATTTTGTGGTTTTAACTGGAGACACACATGCGTAAGACCCTGCAAGCCGGCTTTACTCTGATTGAACTGATGGTTGTGATTGCTATCGTTGGTATTCTTGCTGCCGTTGCGTTGCCGGCGTACCAGAACTACACCGTTCGTGCAAAGGTATCAGAGGGTTTGCTTGCAGCATCTGCCTGTAAAGTTTCGGTGACGGAAGCCGTGCAGAGTGGGGCAACGGCTATTCCTGCCAATCTATGCTCCGGCTCGACCCAGTATGTAGAAAGTGTGGTTTCTGGCGGCGATGCCAGTAACGCCACGGTGACGGTAACGCTCAAGGGTATCGATAAAAACGTCGATGGTAAGTCGATTGTTTATACGGGTGCCGTAGCCAACGCCACCGTAACAGGCTGGACCTGTACAACAGCCCTGGATCAGAAATACGTACCATCAGGCTGTACCGGTAAGTAAGTTGTTTCATATTTAAGGAGCCCATTTTGGCTACACGTCCTGCAGCAAAACGTAAAGCAGTCTCATCTCCTCGTGTTTCGGCACGGCCTGCTGCTAAGAAAGCTCCTGTTAAGGTTGCGGCCACTCGACCTGCTGCAAAGAAGCCGGCAAGCAAGTCTGTTTCGACTGCACCACGTAAGCCTGTAACTAAAATTGTTGCAAAGAGCCTTAAGCCTGTCGTTGCTAAGTCAGTGACAGCGGTGGTTAAGACTAAACCAGTTTCTGCAACTAAAACGATTTCCAAGCCAAAGAAGGTGAAGTTGGTTCGTAATAACTTCTCCCTGCCTGCTTCGGAACATTCTTTGCTGTTAGATTTGAAGAAACGTGCCAAGAAGCTGGATAAGGAATTCAAGAAATCAGAGATTCTGCGGGCGGGCGTTGCGCATCTGGTATCAATGGCGGACAGCGTGCTTGTTGCTGCGCTAAATCAGGTTGAACGTGTTAAAACAGTACGTCCTGAAAAAAAGAAGGGCAAGAAAAAGTAAGCATCTCCTGCCACCCTAAGGAGCCAGGCTTTGAGCCTGGCTTTTTTTGTTTGTAGTGGCTATTGGGAGAAATAGGTTTCGCAACTAACAAAAGTTCGCTAACCCAGCTTTAATTTGAAGAAGACGCTTTCGGTGCCGATGCGAGCCTCTTTCGAAGATGATTTGATTTTATGATGCAGTCAGTATATTGTTTCTATAATTGTGGAAATGTCATTCCGTTTATATGTCTTGTTGCAAATTGCCCTGAAAGATACTTATGAAGCGGTTCACTCACCTGACAAAATTGTTGTTTGTTCTGATGGCTTTCATGGCCTCGTTAGCTCAGGCAGAAACTATTCTCAAAACCGTCGATCTGGGTGATGGAATCTATGCCCTCGTTGGCCCTATTGGAGCGCGCGAGGCAAACAATATGGGGCTTAACGCCAATTATGGGGTGATTGATACACCACAAGGTGCCATTCTTATTGATTCGGGGGCGTCAGCTGCTTCGGCCGCTGTGCTGGCAAAGGAAGCTAAAAACTTGACGGGTAAACCGGTGAAGTGGGTTATTAACACGGGCAGTCAGGATCACCGCTGGCTTGGTAATGGTTTTTTCATTGAGCACGGTGCAGAAATCATTGCGCTTGATAAGACAGTATCCACGCAACGAAAACTGGGTCTGGGTGAGATTGATGCCCTGACAAGAACGCTCGGGGAGCAGATGAAGGGTACTAAGCCGGCTTTTGCACCAAAACCTATCGCGGGAACTTCCAAGACAATAAAACTAGGTGGCCGTACACTCGAAATTAATTACTTTGGTGATGCACATTTCCCAGGTGATGCGACCGTTTATTTTCCCAAGGAACGGGTCGCGTTTTCAGGGGATCTGATTTATGTGGATCGAATGCTCGGGATCCTTCCGGAAAGCAATGCCAAAAGCTGGTTGGCGGCATTCAAGTCATTCCTTGCGCTTAATCCCAAAATAATTGTGCCAGGTCATGGCAACGTGACGGATGTGCTAAAAGCCCAAAAAGATACTGGTGACTATCTGTTTTTCGTGGTGGATGGCACACAGGTTATGGCGGAAGACATGAGTGGTGTGGATAAGGCTGTACAAAAATTGGGTAATGCAGATCAGTTCAGTTACCTTGCCAATTATGGTGAACTCCATAAGGGTAATGTTAGCCGTGCCTATCTGCGTCTGGAAGGTTCGGAGTAAACGCAGATGTCTGAATTGCGTCCTCAGAAGTCGGTAGTGATCTGGCTTGCCGGTGTAGCGGTAACCGTCGTCGTCTGGTTTTTAATATATGGCCAGTTAGTCGGAATCGCAAACTGGATAATCTCCATTTTCGGGTTGTCTCGTGAAAGCCAGCTGGGAGAGGCCCTGCATTTTTTCTTTTATGACACGCCCAAGGTGTTGATGCTTCTAGTAGGCGTGGTTTTTATCATGGGCGTGATTCAGACATTCTTCTCCCCGGAAAAAACCCGTGCATTACTCTCAGGCAGAAACGGCGGCGCGGGGAATATCCTGGCAGCACTTCTTGGGATTGTGACCCCCTTTTGTTCCTGTTCGGCGGTGCCATTGTTTATTGGTTTCCTTTCTGCGGGTGTACCACTCGGGGTTACCTTTTCGTTTCTCATTTCTGCGCCGATGGTCAATGAAGTTGCCTTAGCCTTATTGTTTGGCATGTTTGGCTGGAAGGTAGCGGCGCTCTATCTCGGGTTGGGGCTCGGTGTGGCGATCTTTGCAGGTATTGTGATCGGTCGGCTTAAGATGGAACGATACTTGGAAGACTGGGTGCAAAAAATTCAGGCTGGACACCTAAGGCCAGAACAACGAGAGCAACTGTCATGGGTGGATCGATTTGAATCTGGTGTGCATCACGTTAAAGAGATTGTTGGCAAAGTCTGGCCGTATGTGATGGTTGGTATTGGGTTGGGTGCCGGGATTCACGGCTATGTGCCACAGGACTTTATGGCCTCATTCATGGGGGCAGATGTCTGGTGGGGTGTCCCTGTGGCAGTTGTGCTGGGTGTGCCGATGTATACAAATGCCGCGGGCATTATTCCGATTGTCGAAGCGTTGATCGGCAAGGGGGCTGCACTCGGCACCGTTCTAGCATTTATGATGAGCGTGATTGCACTATCTGCGCCCGAAATGATTATCTTGCGTAAGGCACTTAAGCCTCAACTGATTGCTGTTTTTGCCGGAGTCGTTGCCACTGGCATCATGATCGTTGGATTTGTTTTTAACTGGTTACTGTAAGGAGATACAGCATGAAACAGATAAAAATATTGGGCACGGGTTGTGCAAACTGTATAAACACGATGAAAATGGTTCAGGAAGTAGCTGCCAGCAAGGGTGTTGAAATCCAAGTCGAGAAGGTCGAAGATCTGCCTAGCATCATGGGCTACGGTGTCATGAGTACCCCAGGTGTTGTAATTGATGGTGTACTTGTACATTCAGGCGGCGTGCCTTTACGCAGTAAGGTTGAGAGCTGGCTCTGATAGCGAATTGATTGCACCGTCATCAACTTGTAACAATAATTCGATAAAGTTGGAATTATGGAAACACTATCTGCTTCTGAACTTCTAGCTGCGCTTGGTCACGAGTCACGGCTCTCGATTTACCGATTATTAGTCGAAGCTGGCCCAGAAGGTGTAAATGCAGGAGCGATTGCCGATCAGTTGGGAATTCCCCCAGCGACGACATCATTCCATCTCTCCAATCTGAGCCGAGTTGGTTTGATTCAGGCCAGGCAGGAGAGCCGTTTCATTTACTACGCCACGGATTACAGCGTAATGGATGAGCTTCTCGCATTTTTGACAGACAAGTGCTGTCAGGGTCAGAGTTGTCTGCCCAAAACCGGACAGGTTGATACAACCGATAAAAGACGGAAAAGGGCGGAAGCGACCCACACTTCTCGAGATAACTGATGACTGAAAAAATTTACAATGTACTGGTGCTCTGTACAGGTAACTCCTGCCGTTCACAGATGGCTGAAGCCCTCATCACACATGATCTGAGTGGCCGAGTTAAAGGCCTATCTGCCGGTACAAAGCCACAACCTAAAGTGGCGGATGGCGCCATAGAAGCTTTGAAGTTGGCTGGATTGCCGACCGAGGGACTGTTCCCCAAAGACATCGATGCCGTGATCGACGAGCCGATTGATTTGGTTGTAACTGTCTGTAACAACGCCAACGACGCCTGCCCGATTTTTCCTAAGCCGGTGCCCCGTATTCACCTGCCATTTCATGATCCGCACGGAGAGCCATTGGAAAGTTTTGTTCAGGTTCGTGACGACATTCGTGCACGTCTTATTCCCGCTGTGCGGGAAGCTCTAGGGATCTAAGATGAGTATTCAATGTGAAGTATCAGCGAAAAGTGTACCGATGAGTATCTTCGAGCGTTACCTAACTGTCTGGGTGTTCTTGTGCATTCTTGCAGGAGTGTTGCTAGGTCAGATGATGCCTGGCGTCTTTCAGGCAATCGGTCGTCTTGAGGTGGCACAGGTCAATCTGCCCGTGGGTCTACTGATCTGGGTGATGATTATTCCGATGCTTGTGAAAGTTGATTTCGGAGCGCTGCATGAGGTTAAGCAGCATGTAAAGGGTATCGGTGTCACGTTGTTCGTGAACTGGTTGGTGAAGCCATTCTCGATGGCTTTTCTGGCTTGGTTCTTTATTCGGGGCATCTTCGCTGAATATTTACCAGCTGATCAAATCGACAGTTACATCGCTGGTTTGATTCTGTTGGCTGCTGCACCATGTACTGCCATGGTGTTCGTGTGGAGCCGTCTGACCAACGGCGACCCGCTGTTTACGCTCTCACAGGTTGCCCTCAACGACACCATCATGGTTTTTGCCTTTGCACCTCTTGTGGCATTTCTGTTGGGAATCTCCGCGATCACGGTGCCTTGGGACACACTTCTGACCTCGGTTGTCCTATATATCGTCATCCCAGTCATTCTTGCCCAGTTCTGGCGCAAGACGCTCCTGGCAAAAGGTCAGGCACACTTCGACGCCATGATGGAAAAGATTAGTCCATGGTCTATTTCGGCACTGCTGCTAACGCTGGTGCTGCTTTTTGCCTTCCAAGGCAAAGCTATCATTGAGCAGCCAGTGATTATTGGCCTGCTTGCCGTGCCCATTCTGATTCAGGTTTTCTTTAACTCAGCACTGGCCTATTGGCTGAACCGTGCTGCTGGCGAGAAGCATAGTGTCGCTTGTCCATCGGCGTTGATTGGCGCCTCGAATTTTTTCGAGTTGGCTGTTGCAGCAGCGATTAGTCTGTTTGGCTTCGAGTCTGGTGCTGCTCTGGCAACGGTTGTTGGTGTTCTGATTGAAGTGCCGGTCATGTTGCTGGTTGTGCGTGTTGTTAATGCCAGCAAACCCTGGTACGAAAGACGCTGATTAAAGCTCGAAGTGGGCTCGTAAGCCAAAGAAGCTGACTGGCCCTCGGTCAGCGTTATAAGCTGGGTTGCGGATGTATTGGTAGTCTGCGGACAGGAATGCACCCTTGAACAGGTTGACGCTGTAATAAGTTTCCATAATCCGCTCACCTTGATAGGTGATCTTGCCGTCGCCAATAAACATCGTGTAACCACCTTGAGACAGATAGTTGATCTGTGATGAACTGATGCCATTAAAGGCAAAGGCAAGACCTAGGGTGTCATTCTGGCGACCCCAGAAGCTACCTTTGATCGCCGTGCCGGCGGACAGGGAGCGGCTGATATCGGTAAACGCTTCGGTTTCGCTCTGTCCGTTATTCCAGCTCCAACGGGCGAATAAGCCCACATCATCCAGAATGGCCTGTTCTGCGTTTAACACGTAGCCCCATTTGTTCTGGTAATTGTTACGAGACGTCAGGATATTCGGTGCCTGACCTGGCGTTGCCTGGTTGATGGCATCATTGAATGTGGCCATGATGCCCCGATTCTGAAAGAGCAATCCGCGAATGGCGCCTTCCTGACCCAAAATTTTATGCTCCCGTTCGATTTCGATCTGGTCGCCGTATTGCTGAGTCAATTGGTAGTCGAGTTGTTGGCCATTGGGCTCTTTGGGCATGGCCAAGCGTGCCAGACGGACTGTCCAGCCATCATCAAAATACTCCCCGATCAGACCATAGGTATAACCACGGGCATTGGCAGCGAAGTCATAGGCGCCTGCGGCCATGATCGACCAGTTCAAGAACTGGGTTCTTGGGTCGTGGCTATATCGGTTGCTGTCAAAATAGTCTAGGGTGGATACCCAGCCGTAGGTGACAGTAAGGCGGCGTTTGTCTACGTTACCTGCCAACTGGTTTGGGCCACCTTCGATATGCTCACGGCCACCACCCAGGCCGATGGTCTGACGGATAAAGGCGCGCGCGGTATAAAACACCATAGGGACATTGTTGCCCCGTTGCATCTCGCCATTGGTAAAGCCACCCAATCCGCTCAGATTAGAGAAGGGCATCCCTTCGCTGGCTTCCGGGTTGTAGTAAATCTCAGCACCTTCCCAGAGGCGGGCGCCAAGAAACGGGGTCACCGTTACCGTGTAGCTTTTGGTCTGGTCCCCAGTGCTGAGTAGGCTTTTTTCGCCCTGGTAGGGCGAGTTGAACTTGTTCTTGTATTGCAGAACATAGGTTGCTTGCCCATGCAGGCTGAAGTTTTCCGTATCGTCTGGGATCGGTGTGCTGCTATTGACGGTTGGATCTGCTTCGACTGACGATTCAGCCAGGCAATAGGGCGCCCGCGCTCCTAAAATAAGAGCGAACAAAATTCCCGAGAGAAGTTTGATCTTGCGGGTCACTTTGGGTAGAAGGCCTATTCATTGAGATGGCCATGATACGTGAATGTTGCTATGCAGCATAGATTGGTGTTTGCTCAGGCGCTAGGGATAAAGTCCTTGTCGCCCTGACACTTGCGTTCGAATTTCAGGAAGCCGAAGTAGCCGCATTTCTTGCCATCCGGGAATGCACGACACACATCAGGGCGTGCTTCATAAATTGTGCAGCGTCGAAGCTCCGGGTCATGAAACTGACAGGTGGTGGCGTAAATATGGTCCTTCTTGTGTTTTAGGATACGTTCGTTGACGTGATCCTTCGGATCGCCTTCTTTGTAGACATAGTTACGCGTAAATTTTGATTTGGCCTGTGCTGGTGTTATCTCGAAATGTCCGGCAAGGCGTTCGATATCACTTTTAGTCACTTCGATACGTGGGTAGCTACAGCAGTACCCAGGGCACTTGGCGCAGTCGTAATTTACTTTTGATTTCTTCATTGTTGTATTCCGTTATGCTCGGGATTATTTATCCCAAGGCGTATCCAGTTTGATGACCGGCTTAAGTGCCGATGGAAGCATTTCCAGATAGGCGCTCATTCGACCTTTGGCCCAAGCGGTTGGGGCGTCAATCACGATGCCATCTCGTTCGCTCATTAGAACTTCTGCTGTAGCAAGATCGTTCATGTGGCCCAAGAGTTCTTGAGTGCTGGCGAGGGATCGTAAAAAGGCTTGTACACGTTTCTTCGGGTAAAGGCTTTCGAAGAAGTCGAGAGTGTAACGGAGTTTCTTGAGATCAATACGCACTTCGTGGCGATCTTCTGCGTTCAATGTATGAGCAAGCCTGGCGCCTTGAATAAAACGTTTATGACGGCGCTTCAGTGCTTTTGTGGCATAGCTGCGTATGTTGTCTGAATTGTCTTTTAGATTCATCAGCGCTTCGCAGAAGCTAATGATATTGAGGCTGTAGGCTTTGCTATTGATACACGCTTTTGCCGCTTCATGCGCCTCAAGCCGGCGCTGGTGAGCGAAACTACGCAGGGCGATCAATTCCGGGTGTTCCCCAAGGTCGTGATCCATCAATGGGAGCTGCTCTGTACAGAATACGTCCCAGTTTCTTGCGTTTCCGAGTTCCTGGGCGATGTCGCGCCATGCGTTGCTCCAGCGATCGGCAAAGCCTGTAGGGAGAGCGTCGGCAAACAGTCGGAGTGCCGTGCGTAATCGTCGTAGTGCGACGCGTGCCTGATGGACGTATTCCTCATCCTGAGGCGATTGAATGCCGCGTTCATTAGCCTGTAGTTGCGCGATACAGCTTCTTGCAATGTATTGAAAAACGGCGACTGTCGATGTGCGCGGTTGAATGCTCAGTGATTCGGCCTTGCTGGGTGTCTGACGTTTGTTCAGGAATAGGGCATAGCCACGAGCCGCTTTGCTTTCGTCGGCAGGGTGTAGGCGAACATCCCGACTCAGCATTCGGGCCAAGGCAAATAGTGTTGCGGGGTTGCCTTGCTTCAGCTCCAGCTCAAGTTCACAGATGGCTTGTTCCCGTGTGTGCTCATCTCTTTGTACGGAAATGCTGCCTTGGTCGAGTGCAACCTCGATCGTTGCGCGGCGAAAGTTTAATGTCCACACGCGCCGGCTAAAGTCTGTGGTGAAAACAGGCACCAATTGATCTGCCTTCAAGCTGAGCGCTTCTGCCAATTGGGCATCATCGACTAAGGTCGAAAAATCGAATTGCCCCGGGGTTGTTGGTGCTTCCCATTCTGAGCGTTGGCTAATGCCGCCCTCGCTACGTTGAGCAGTTTTAACGGTTAGAAGGGTTTTACGTAAAACACGGCGTTCACGAACAGCGACTTTTTGCTTCGTGAGATCTAAATTCGGGGTGTCAAAGTAGGTGTTATAGAGCTTCAGCCGCTTGGCAGGTTCTACTAATAATGCATGTTGCAGCAGGCGGGGAATATCTTCCGCCGCGAGAGACAGTTTGAGTTCGGTTTCAGTGCCCATGTTGCAGATTTGTTAAATTTCCGTTAAAAAATAATGGGTTAAGCGCTATTTGTGGGCGAAGCTTACCTGCGGCACTAGGGAATAGCAACTCAGAAAGTAAAAAAACCCGTAGGGTCCGCCTACGGGTTTTCATGCCTCGAGTGTAAAGACTTAGGTCTTCAAGTCACCCGAGATGTATCCAGCCAGTTGTTGAATCGTTTCTTCGTGGCCAGCAATGATCGATTTCACCACGTCACCAATAGACACGAGGCCAATCACTTTGCCATCTTCCATGACGGGTAGGTGACGAATGTGCTTTTCAGTCATGATAGCCATACAGTCATCGATGGTTTGTTCTGGCGTCATTGTGATCAGCTCGCTGGTCATGAGTTCGCGTACAACCGTGTCACGGGAATTGCGGCCACGAAGTATGACCTTACGGGCATAGTCACGCTCGGTAAAGATACCGTTGAGCTTGTCACCTTCCATGATAAGGACTGAACTGATGTCTTCACGAGCCATCAATTCCAGTGCTTCAAGCACGGATGCATCAGGACGCATTGCGCAGACCCCTGAAGGCTTATGGTTAAGCAGCTGGCGAACGGTGAGCGACATCCCTGTCTCCTGTTTTATAAGCACGATGTTAGAACCAAAGTAGTAAGATATGCCCACATTCCCTTTCTGGCAAGAGGGAAGTGTTGCTTCGAGTTTTATTGTTTTTGATGCTTGTTATGTCCGACTCTATATCCGAACGTTTGAATTCTTTCATTTGCACCCTGTCTGGGCGATCACACGCTCTGGCACAGGGGCAGGTGAGCCTGGTAGGCGCAGGTCCGGGGGATCCGGAGTTGCTGACGCTACGTGCCCTACGACGGATTGCCGAAGCCGATGTCGTGCTTTATGACAACCTGGTTGGTCCGGAAATTCTGCAGTGGGTCACGGAGGGGGCGGAGTGTCACTACGTAGGCAAAAAGGCGGCCAAGCACGCATTGCCGCAAGATGACGTGAATCAGTGGTTGATCGATCTGGCACGCGCAGGCAAACGTGTGGTGCGCCTGAAGGGCGGCGATCCGTTTATTTTTGGACGAGGCGGCGAAGAAATGGATGCCTTGCTCGAAGCGGGTATTTCCGTGGAAGTCGTGCCGGGTATTACTGCTGCTGTCGGTTGTGCGGCCTATGCCGGTATTCCATTGACGCATCGGGATTGGGCACAGTCCGTGACTTTTGCAACAGGTCATTTAAAACACGGTTTGGATGAGCTCGACTGGGCAGGGTTGTCTCGCCCCACGCAAACCGTTGTTTTCTATATGGGGATGACGGCTGCAGCGGGTATTGCCGAAGCGTTGATAGCGCATGGGCGTGCGCCAGAAACGCCGGTCGCTGTGATTTATCACGGGACTCGCCCAGATCAGAAGGTAGTTATTGCCACGCTAAAAACGTTGGCCAAACAAATTAGCGCCGAGGCTATCAAGCCACCGGCGCTACTGATTGTTGGAGAGGTGGTTCGGCTCTACAGACCGAACTAAAGACCCACCGAAGCGGGTCAGACCAAAAGCTTAGGCAGCCTGTGCAGGAATGCCGTTGCCAATACGCGCAATGCGGTTGTTAGCATCAGCGTACACCAGCTTAGGCTCGTAATTGGCCAATTCCACTTCGTTGTACACGGCAAAGGTCGCGATGATCAGCAGATCGCCAGGTGCGGCGCGACGGGCAGCTGAGCCATTAACGGAGATCATGCCCGATCCGCGTGCACCGCGAATGGCATAAGTTGTGAAGCGCTCGCCATTGTTGATATTCCAAATGTCGATCTGCTCGTACTCGCGAATGTTCGCGGCGTCGAGCAAGTCTTCGTCAATGGCGCAAGAGCCCTCATAGTGCAATTCCGCATGCGTGGTAGTTACGCGGTGCAGTTTGGACTTGAGCATGGTTCGCTGCATGGATATCAACCTGAAGTCAGGAAAGGGAAGCGCATTGTGAATCGTGAATTACGCGCTGTCAATAACCCTGTAACAAAAAGTTTTATTGATAAAAACCCAACAAAAACAAAGAGTTCTAGACCTCTAAGTTGTCCAGGAGCCGAGGGGTGCCGAGCTTTGAGGCAGCAACGATCACTAAATCAGTGTCTGAGGGGGTTGCCGGTGCCAGATCTTGCTGGCGGCGTATGCTGATGTAATCTGTTTTCCAGCCATGGGCATCCAGGTTTTCAGTGGCTTTTTGGCACAACGATTCGTAATTTCGGTCACCTGATAGCACGGCCTGGCGAATGCTTTGCAAGGTCTGTTGCAGGCGTGGCGCTTCGGCACGCTCAGCGGTGCTGAGGTAGCCATTACGTGAAGACAGGGCCAGGCCATCTTCGGCACGGACCGTTTCGCCACCAATGATTTTGATAGGCAACATGAATTGCTGTGCCATGTTACGCAGCACCATCAGCTGCTGGTAATCCTTTTTTCCAAACAGCGCCACATCGGGCTGAACGATCTGGAATAGCTTCATGACCACCGTGGCAACACCGCGGAAGTGGCCCGGACGGCATTCGCCTTCCAGAAGAAACTGAATCTCTGCGGGCTCAACCACGTAGGTTTGAGGTTCCGGGTACAGATCCTGTTCCGTCGGTGCGAAAAGAAATTCGACGCCGGCGTCGCGTAACTGAGCACAATCGGCCTCAAACGTGCGTGGATATTTGTCGAAGTCTTCGTGGGGGCCAAATTGCAGCCGGTTGACGAAAATGCTCGCAACGACGCAGTCAGCATGTTCACGGCCCTGGCGCATCAGGCTGATATGACCGGCGTGCAGATTGCCCATGGTGGGTGCAAAGGCAATGGTTTTGCCTTGCTGACGCACCTTGGCCAGTGCCGAACGAAGCTCGGCTACATTTGAAAAGATTTGCATGCTTATTCCGGGTAAATCTGATCCGGGCCAGGGAAGGTGCCGGCGCGGACTTCTTCTACATAGGCTGCAATTGCCGCAGCCACCGAGTCTTTACCCGCCATAAAATTCTTAACGAAGCGGGGTTTTTTGCCGGGGGCGATATCCAGCATGTCGTGTAGAACAAGCACCTGGCCGGAGCAGCCCGTGCTGGCACCAATACCAATGGTCGGAATGCGCAGGTGGCTGGTAATGAAGTCGGCGACCTTGGCCGGCATGGCTTCCAGGACCAGGAGGCTGGCACCCGCTTCTTCCAGCGTCATGGCGTCGGTGAGGAGTCGCTCACGATCACCATCAGCACGGCCTTGAACACGATAGCCGCCTAGTTGAAACACTGATTGCGGTGTCAAACCGATATGGCCGCAAACCGGGATGCCGCGTGCGGTTAGAAACGCAGTGGTAACGGCCATTTCACGACCGCCTTCAATCTTGACCATTTGTGCGCCCGCTGCCATGAGTTGGGCAGCATTGCGGAACGCCAGTTCCGGGCTTTCCTGGTAGGTGCCAAAAGGCATATCGGCAATAATTAATGGGCGATCACAACCACGGGCAACACAAGCGACGTGATAGGCCATGTCTGCCTGGGTTACCGGTAGGGTGGAATCATGGCCTTGCAAAACCATGCCCAACGAGTCGCCTACCAGCAGGGCATCAACGCCACTGGCCTCTGAAACACGGGCAAAGGTCGCGTCATAGCAGGTGAGCATGACGATCTTTTCGCCGCGTTCACGCTGGCGAGCAAGATCGAGCGGATGAAGACGGCGGACAGCAGTTTGGGCAGACATGCGAGTAATCGGCTCAGTGTGAGTAGTAATTTGGCTAGGATACACAGCTATCCGCGGGCGGCAAACTGTTTATTCGATCCGTTCAATCGCCTGATCGGCAACCTGTGGCAGGTACTGAACCAGTTGGCCAAGACCAGGGGCGATCATGTCTGGCAGTACATCCAGTAGTGGGCGTAGTACAAAAGCCCGTTGGTGTAGGCGAGGGTGCGGCAATACCAGCAATGGCGTGTCCATGGAAATCTGGTCGTAAAGCAATAAATCCAGATCTAGCGTGCGGGGTGAGTTACGGGCGATATCGTGGCTGCGATCACGTCCAAAGTGCCGCTCGGTTTCCAGCAACCAGCGCATCAGCGCCTCCGGGGCCAGATCTGTGCGAAAGGTGGCTATCCCATTGATGTAATCCGGTTGTGCCTCGTCGCTGCCTATCGGCGCCGTGCGATACAACGGAGAAAGCTGCCAATCCGAAGTGCCCGTGTGGCTTTGCAGTTGTTGCACGGCATCTTGCAGTGTTTGCCGTGCATCGCCCAGATTGGCGCCTAGGCCAATTACGGCCCGGTGCGGTAAGCGAGGCGTCATTATTCGCCCTGGGAGTTTTGTTGTGTGTCGCCGCTGTCAGCACTCTGGCTGCGCTTACGGTTCGGGCTTCGGCGTCGGCGTTTTTTGGCAGGTGCAACGCTATCTTTGGGGGCGCCTGCAATGAGCGACTCTTGAACGGCAGTATCTGACTCCTGGAACTTGGTCCACCAGTCGCCCAGTTCTAAATCAATTTCACCCGTCTGTGCGCGCAGTAGCATGAAGTCATAACCAGCGCGGAAGCGCGGATGGCCGAGCAAGCCATAGGGCCGCTTGCCGCTGCGCTGTTCGAAGCGGGGCTGGAGTGACCAGATTTCCTTAATGTCACCCACGAGACGCTTAGTAATGGCCAGCTTGGTTGCCTGGCGATCGAGTACATCCGACATCGCTGCAAACAGCGCCGGGATGGCAATCTCATTTTTGGCTTTGCGTTTGTTCCAGTGTGCCAGAACTTCATGCCAGAGCAGGGCGGCAAAGAGGAAGCCCGGAGAAATGGATTTGCCTTCGCGGATGCGTTGATCGGTATTGGTCAGCGCCTGTTCGACAAAACGTTCGCCGAGCGGCTGCTCCAGAATCACATCGAGCAAAGGCAGCACGCCATGGTGCAGGCCTTCATCGCGCAGGCGTTTCAGGCAAGCCAGCGCATCGCCACAGGTGAGTAGCTTCAGCATCTCGTCGAACAGACGTGCCGGTGGCACGTTGTCGAGTAAATCAGCCATCTCACGAATGGGTTTGCGTGTCGCAGAGTCCAGATCGAGATTCAGTTTTGCACCTAGACGGACAGCGCGCAGCATGCGTACCGGATCTTCGCGGTAGCGTACTTTCGGGTCGCCAATCATGCGCAACGTGCGTTGCTTCAGATCGGCATAACCGTGGTGATAGTCATGAATCGTTTCGTCATACGGATCGTAATACAGTGCATTGACCGTAAAGTCGCGGCGAGCGGCATCGTCAGATTGTGTGCCAAAGGTGTTGTCGCGCAGTACACGGCCATGTTCATCGGTGGCGGAAGCGTCTTCATGTAGGGCACGGAAGGTGGTGACCTCAATCAGTTCCTGCCCCACCATCACATGCACAATCTGGAACCGGCGGCCAATAATGCGGGAGCGGCGGCAACAACGTCGTACCTGCTCCGGCGTTGCATTCGTAGCGATATCAAAATCCTTGGGGTCGCGATTCAGTAGTAAGTCACGAACGGCCCCACCCACGACATAAGCACGGTAGCCGGCGCGTTCCAGATCGTCACAAACCCGTTCGGCACCACGGCTCAGCATGTCACGGGTAATGCCGTGCGTCTTAACCGGAATGATCTTGGGTTCAAGCTGTACCGCTGGCGCGGCATGACGATTAAAAATCTTTTTAACGAAACGGCGGATCATTAAGCGAGACCAATCTTCTGAAATAGCGCGTCGGGCGTGCTGCTGTCGCGTAGGGTAATAGTAGGCCAGCCTTTTACTGTGGCATGCGCCTTTAATGTGTCATCGGCATCAACAGCCACAGGGTTGGTAGACCATTCCAGGAGCGGTAAGTCGTTGTGCGAATCGCTATAGAACCAGCGGCGCTCAAAGCTGCCTTGCCATAGGCCGATCGATTCTAACCACGCGTTTACACGGGTAATCTTTCCATTCTGGAACGACGGTGTGCCCACTGGTTTGCCCGTGAATTGTCCATCGACTTCACCCGGTATCGTGGCAATCAGATGTGGAATACCGAATTCGCGGGCAATATCGCCGGTAACAAACGCGTTGGTGGCAGTCACCACGGCACAGAGATGTCCCAGTGCCAGATGTTTGCTTACGAGGGCACGTGCATTGTCCAGCATGATGGGGCGAATATGCTTTTGCATAAACTCACGATGCCACGCATCTAGCTGTGGTCTTGGGTGGCGTGCCAGCGGTGCGAGTTGGAAATCGAGAAAAGCATGGATATCCAGCGTGCCGGCTTTGTAATCGGCATAGAACTGGGCGTTTTTAGCGGCCTGGATTTCCGGATCAACCACGCCTTTGCTAATAAGAAACTGGGCCCACTCAAAATCGGAGTCTCCATTGAGGAGGGTGTTGTCCAGATCGAAGAGGGCGATGGTGCGTTGTTGCGTCATAAATTAGTCTGCAGTCACAGTAGATTCAGCTAGCGCCGTACGAAGCAGAGGCAGGGTAATACGGCGCTTATGCTCCAGAGACAGTTCGTCCAGCCGGCGGATTAAGGTCGAGAGGCTAGACAGATCGCGTGGTGCGCGCTGGTAGAGATAATCGAGTACATCAGGCGTAAGCGCCCAGCCACGATGCTCGGCGCGTTGCGCAAGCAGCAGGCGTTGGGCGGCTTCGTCCAGCGGCGCAAGGCGGTAGATATGGCCAGCACCTAAGCGAGTGCGGACGTCTTCCCGTAAATCCGGTTGGGCATCCGGCGGAAGATCCATGGTCACTAACAGGCGTTCGCCTGCGTGCGCCAGGCGTACCAGATGACGGAATAGGTCTTGCTGGCCATTTGCATCCAGTTTTTGGGCATCTTCCAGTACCCAGCCTTGTGCAGGTGGCGTTAAGAGCCTATCTGACAAGGGTAATGCGCTGAAACCGCCACTGATCAGGCATTGGCTCAGAAATGACTTGCCACTGCCAGTAGGTCCCCAGATAACGAACAGATTGCCCGGATAAGCCGCAACCGGCTGATTCAGCCAGTTTTCCAGCGCTGACAGCAATTCCACGTTCTCACCCGGCAGAAAGTGCTGCAGGGCAGGCGTCTGGTCTGGCAGGAGATCGAGTATCAGTTGTTGCATGGTCACCTGCATCGTCAGGCAGGTTGTATCCTCATCGGTTACAATTCGCGGTATTAATACACCCGCGTAGGGCAGAAGCCGCCATTTTACACGGCATTCAGCCCCAAACGTTGCACGCTTACTGCCATCTTGATTTAAGGATCGCCCATGTTTTACCCGTTGATGCACACACGCCAGTTATTTGCCGCCCACGATGCCAAAGCGGGTGGTGGGCTATCGTATCGTGATGCCGGTGTCGACATGGAAGCCGGTGACGAACTGGTGGAGCGCATCAAACCCATGGCCAAGCGCACCATGCGTGAAGGCGTTATGGCCGGTATTGGTGGCTTTGGTGCCATGTTCGAGATTTCCAAGAAATACAAAGAACCTGTGCTGGTATCTGGCACCGATGGCGTAGGCACCAAGCTACGTCTGGCCTTTGCCTGGAATCGTCACGACACCATTGGTCAGGATCTGGTGGCCATGAGCGTTAACGACATTCTGGTGCAGGGCGCCGAGCCGCTGTTCTTTCTGGATTACTTTGCCTGTGGCAAGCTGGATGTGGATACCGCAGCCGCTGTTGTCGGTGGCATTGCCAAAGGCTGTGAGTTGGCGGGTGCGGCACTGATCGGCGGCGAAACCGCCGAAATGCCGGATATGTACCCGGCGGGTGAATATGACCTAGCCGGTTTTGCCGTTGGCGCTGTCGAGAAGTCGCAGATCATTGATGGTAAGAGCATCAAAGCGGGCGATGTGGTTCTGGGTCTGGCTTCCAGTGGCGCCCATTCAAATGGTTACTCGCTGATCCGCAAGATCATCGAGCGCAGTGGTGCCAAGCCAACAGATATGCTGGATGAGCAAGCGCTGGGCGATCTTGTGATGGCGCCGACCCGAATTTACGTGAAGTCGGTTCTGGCCGCATTCCAGGCATTGCCAGGTGCCCTGAAGGGCCTGGCGCACATCACCGGAGGCGGTATTACCGAAAACGTGCCACGTATTCTGCAAGCTGGCCTGACGGCTGAAATTCAGCGCAATAGCTGGGAACGTCCTGCGCTGTTTAACTGGTTGCAAGAAGCGGGTGGCGTAGCCGACGACGAAATGCACCGTGTGTTCAACTGCGGTATCGGTATGGTGATCGTTGTCGCCCCGGAAAACGCGGATGCCGTGAGCAAGGTGCTCGCCGAGCATGGCGAGCAGGTGAGTCGTATCGGTGTGATCCGCGCCAGCGCAGCAGGCGAAGCGCCGACCGTCGTGGTCTGATCAGTCTGCGAGAAATCCCGCAACGCGCCGACCAATCAGGTCGGCGTTGTTGTTTTGGAGGCAGTCAAAAGCTTCGCAGCCAATGGTGTTGTTGAGCCAGGTGATCTGTCGCTTGGCCAGCTGGCGTGTGGCGTAGATGCCACGTTCTTCGAGTTCTTTGGCGGCTAACGTGTTTTCCAAAACCTCCCATGCCTGGCGATACCCCACACAGCGCATCGAAGGGAGGTCAGCGTGGAGGGTGTATTTCGCACGCAACGATTCAACCTCTTCAACAAACCCCTGCTGCAGCATGAGTTTGAAGCGCAGGGCAATGCGGTTATGTAGCCAGGCGCGGTCACTGGGTAATAGCGCGAGGGATAGAAAGCGATAGGAAGGTGCAGCCTGTTTCTGTTGCTCGGCATAGAGTGCTGAAGCGGGGCGACCACTGAGAAGGCAGATTTCCAGTGCACGCTGGATGCGCTGTGAATCATTTGGCGCAAGGCGTGCTGCGGTAACAGGGTCGAGCTTTTCTAGCTCAGTATGAATTGCAGGCCAGCCCAGTCGTTGGGCGCGTTCATCAATCTCGGCACGGATTGTCGCATCCGCTTGCGGCAGATCCGAGAGGCCTTCCAGCAGTGCTTTGACGTAGAGCATGGTGCCGCCCACCAGGAGTGGTATGCGTCCACGGGCCGTGCTATCGGCCATGGCGGCAAGGGCTTCAGAACGAAAACGGGCGGCCGAATAACTTTCTTCGGGCGTGATGACATCCGCCAGGGCATGCGGATAACGCTGCAGTGTTTCAGCATCGGGTTTGGCCGTGCCGATATTCATGTCTTTGAATACCAGGGCCGAGTCGACGCTGATCAGATCGATGGGGTGTTGATCCGCCAGTCGTAGTGCCAGATCCGTTTTGCCGCTGGCAGTGGGGCCAAGCAGCAATATGGCGGGGGGCAGTTGAATGTTGGGATCAGCGACCATGCAGGAACAAGGCGTCGATAGCCGGTAGATCGACCAGAATCCACGTGGGGCGACCATGGTTGCACTGGTCGGCTCGCTCGGTGTCTTCCATCTGGCGCAATAGGGCATTCATTTCAGTGAGACTCAAGCTATGACGACCACGAATGGCGGCGTGGCAGGCACAGGTGCCGAGGAGTCGTTCCTGGCGTGCGACTAAGTTGGCCTGAGCTGGCGAATCTTGCAGCGTGTTGAGTAGCTCTTTCAGCAGGCTTTCGGCATCAATACGGCCAAGCCCTGCAGGGACTTGCCGGACCACCAGGGTATTGGGGCCGGCCTCCGATAGCTCTAGGCCTAGGGCTTCAAACTCGGTTTTATGTTCGTGATAGGTGGCAACAGACAGGTCATCCAGAGTCACGGCGACAGGAATCAGTAATGGTTGCCGCGGTGGCTGGCTCAGCCCACAGGCTGTTTTGAGTTTCTCGTAGAGCACGCGCTCATGCGCGGCGTGCTGATCAATCAGGATCATGCCCTGGGCATTTTGCGCAACGATATAGCGGTCGTGTAGCTGGCCGATGGCATAGCCCAAGGGCGGGATGTCTGAGGGGTCGTTATGGGCTGCCGTGTCAGTGATGGGGCCGTAAGCCTGCATCACTGCAGCATGTTGTTCGGCTGAGACAGAACGCTGTGTCTCGGGGTAAAAACTTCGGACTTGAGCTAATCCGAGCCCCTGTTGCTGCATGGATGGTGCGTAGTTAGTGGCAACACGATCCAGCGTAATGGGCGGTGCCGTTTCCGTGCTGGTCGCGAGTACCTGCTTCAAGGCGTGATAAATGAACTGATGAACGGCGCGGCTGTCGCGGAAACGCACTTCGGTTTTGGCCGGGTGGACGTTAACGTCGACGAGTGTCGGATCGATGGTGAGAAAGAGGCAACAGCCCGGTTGGCGGCTACCATGCAACTGATCACGATAGGCTTCTCGAATGGCATGCTGAATCACCTTGTCGCGTACGTAGCGGCCGTTGACGAAGGTATGCTGAGCCTCCCGATCCGACAGAATGGCGGTGGGAATCATCGCCCATCCCTGTAGTTGCAGCAGGTCGTTGCCTACGTCTACAGCACGGCACGCCTTGAGGAAGGCATCGCCCAGGACCTGGCGGATTCGTCCCTCTGCACTATCGGCTGGCCAATGATGGCCTTCTTTGCCATCTCGACTGATCGTAAAGCCAATCTCAGGGTGTGCTAATGCCTGGCGACGTATGGTCTCCATGCAGTGTGCCTGTTCGGTGCTGGCGCTTTTAAGAAATTTGCGGCGGGCGGGCGTGTTGAAATATAAGTCACGCATTTCAACCTGGGTGCCGGCGGGCAGAGCGTCTGGGGTTAATTCACCCTCAGGGCTGATTCGCCAGGCATGTTGGGCTGAACGGGTACAGCTCACCAGAGAAAGCCGGGAAACGCTGGCGATAGCCGCCAAGGCCTCACCCCGGAAGCCCATGGTGCTGACCTGTTCCAGGTCTTCCAGAGAGCGTATTTTTGAGGTGGCGTGACGCGTGAGCGCCAGGCCCAGCTGGCTTTGATCAATGCCGCAGCCGTTGTCAGCAATTCGAATCAGGCGCATACCGCCTTCTTCCAGATCAATGCGTATGCGGGTGCTGCCGGCATCAATGGCGTTTTCCAGGAGCTCTTTGAGTACCGATGCCGGACGTTCGACCACTTCACCCGCTGCGATCTGGCTAATCAGATGGTCGGGCAGGGCGCGAATGACAGGTTGGTATTTAGAATCGCTCATCAGCGGGATTATAGTGGGATCGGATAAAATAGCGGGCTTAGTCCTTGTTTAATAGAAATGGCCCCGCTATGGAATGGCTTGCCTCCTTTACTGACCTTGTCTTGCATCTGGATAAACACCTGGTGTTTTTTGTCCAGCAATATGGCGATTGGGTCTATGCCTTGCTGTTTGCGATCATTTTTGTTGAGACCGGTATTGTTGTTGCGCCTTTTTTGCCGGGTGATTCCCTGTTGTTCGTGGCGGGTGCCTTGTGCGTTACCGAGGGGATGAGCCTGCCGCTGTTAATGGTGTTGCTGGTTGTGGCGGCTATTCTGGGTGATGCCCTCAATTATTCGATTGGCCACTGGTTTGGTGAGGCGTTGATCAAGCGCACCCGTTTAATCAGTGCAGAGAAGCTGAAGTACACGGAGCAGTTCTTTGAAAAGCATGGTCCTAAAACCATTGTGATCGCCCGCTTTTTACCGATTGTGCGCACCATGGCGCCTTTTGTGGCCGGCTTTGGGGGTATGAAGGCCCAGCGCTTCTTTCTTTATAACGTGACCGGTGGGCTGCTCTGGGTTGTTTCGCTGACGCTGGCGGGCTATCTCTTCGGCAACATTCCATTCATAAAGAACAATCTGACGGCCGTGATTCTGGTGATTATTTTCCTGTCGATTCTGCCAGGCATTATTGCCGTGCTGAAAGCACGTGCGGCAGGTTCCAAGAACTAATGCCCGTCATGCGTAAAACCCGCTGTGTCGTTCTGATTTCGGGGCGCGGCACTAACCTTTCAGCCATTCTGAGTGCTGCAGCAGCGCCAGATTATCCCGCTGAAATTGTCGCTGTCATCAGCAACAAGACAGATGCAACGGGTCTGTTGCTGGCGCAAGAGGCAGGTATTGCTACCGAGGTCGTGCCTTCGCAGGGTGTCAGTGATCGAGAAATTTATGACCAGGCGCTTCTGGCGGCTATAGATCGCTATCAACCGGAGCTTGTGATTCTGGCCGGGTTTATGCGAATTCTTACACCGGGCTTCGTAGCGCAGTATGCTGGGCGCATGATTAACATTCATCCCTCGCTCTTGCCGTCGTTTACTGGTATGCATACCCACCAGCGGGCTATTGATGCTGGTGTGCATGTACATGGCTGCTCCGTACATTTTGTAACGGCCGAGTTGGATCATGGGCCAATGATTGCCCAGGCAGCCGTGCCTGTGTATGCAGACGATGATGCAGCCAAGCTTGCTGCGCGTGTTCTAAAAGAAGAGCATCGTATTTATCCAGAGGCTGTTCGCTGGTTTGCCGAAGGTCGGCTTAAGGTGGTGGGACAGCGTGTGCTGCTGACTGATGAGCCTGCAGTACCTAATGTACTGATCGTGCCCAATCCGGGCTGAAAGAATTTATGAGCAAGAAAAAACCTGTAACGTCACGTAAGACTACATCCACTAAGCCATCTCCTGCTGAGCCAAAATCGCCTGCTGAGCTTGCGTTGCCGCGCCCATTTGTGGCTCAGGCGATTAGCCTGATGGCAGAAGTGCTCAAGTTCGAACGTCCGGCGGATAGTGTGCTTTCTTATCATTTCAAGAATCACCGGGAAATGGGCCATGCGGATCGTGGCCGCATTGCCGAGCTTGTGTATGGCATTCTGCGCCACCTGCGTAGCCTGCGGGATGTGGTGGCGCGTTCTGAACCACCTAGCCCGAGCGAAGCACGCTATCTGGTATTGGCGGCTCTGGTACGCCTGCAGGGAAAGAATCTCCGAGAAATCGAGCATCTGATTAAAGGTGAAGATACCGAGTGGTTTGGCCGCCTAAAATCAGCAGGACAGGAGAAGGGTTCTGCAGCGGTACGACACGAATTCCCGGATTGGCTGGAAACGGCTTTATCGGCATTCCCTGCAGATGAACTCGATACTTTGGCACGTTCCCTTTTGGTGCCCGCACCACTCGATCTACGGATAAACCCTTTGCATGCACGACGTCTGGAGATCATGGCACAGCTGGAAAAGCATGGCATTGCGGCTAAAGAAACGACGTACTCCCCATGGGGTATGCGCCTGGAAGGTAAACCGGCTATCCAGCGTCATCCTGCCTTTGTGAAGGGCGATATGGAAGTGCAGGATGAGGGTAGCCAGCTACTGGCCGCCCTTGTTGCCCCCAAGCGTGGCGAGATGGTGCTGGATTTCTGTGCGGGCGCAGGTGGCAAGACCTTGCTCCTGGGCGCGTTGATGAAAAATACCGGCCGGCTCTATGCGGCAGATGTTTCTGAAAAGCGCCTGGCCAAGCTGGCGCCGCGTGTAGTCCGAGCCGGTCTGGATAATGTGCAGAGCATTCGTCTAGCGCATGAACGGGATGATCGCCTGCAACGCCTGGCTGGTAAGTTTGACCGAGTGCTCGTCGATGCGCCCTGTTCAGGAACGGGTACATTGCGTCGTAATCCGGATCTGAAGTGGCGTCAGGGTGAAGCCCAGATTGCAGAACTCACGGATTTGCAGAATCGTATTCTGATGGCGGCAGCACCACTGGTGCGCCCGGGTGGTGTACTGGTTTATGCAACCTGTAGTTTGCTACCGCAGGAAAATACGCTGATCCAACAGGCTTTTAGCGAAGCTCATCCGGAATTTGAAGTGTTGGATCCTGTGGCGCAGTTAGCATCTGTGGGCATCGAGTTACCGGCAGATGCGCTGATTGCAGGCCCGACTGCCTTGCCAGGCCTGCAGTTATTGCCGCACCGTCATGGGACGGATGGTTTCTTTGCGGCAATCTGGCGCAAGAAAATCTGATTACTGGCCGCCGAATTCCTCGAAGGCACGCATCGTCTCGCCTGCATACATCAGCGATGGGCCGCCGCCCATCATCACGGCAACGCCCAGCATTTCTGTCAGCTCGGCTTTAGTCGCGCCGAGTTTGATTAGTGCCTGGGTATGAAAGCCAATGCAACCATCGCAACGGGCGGCAACGCCAATGGCGAGGGCAATAAGTTCCTTGGTTTTGGCATCCAGAGCACCATCTTGCATGGATGCCTTGTGTAAAGCACTAAACGCGGCCTGTACTTCTGGAACTTGGGCACGAAATTGAGCCAGACCCTTGCTCAGATCTTGGGTAACAGTTTTGAAAGATTTTTCTGACATGGTTTTTCCTCGGAGAAAGCGCACTAGCATATAAATATATAATTACATATAATATACGCCCGTGGTATAAATGTCACGTTAGTTCAACAGGAGAAGCAAAATGACACAAAACGTTGGTGGTCTGGATCGCGTACTGCGCGTAGTGGTTGGCCTGGTGCTGATCGGTTTGGCAGCAACAGAGACCATTCCGGCTTGGGGCTACATTGGTATTGTGCCTTTGCTGACAGGTCTGTTTCGCTATTGCCCAGCTTATAGCATTTTTGGTTGCAAGACCGGTGGCGGTAGCTGTGGCACTGGTTGCGGTACAGGTTGTAAGACCGACTGTAAATAATCTGCATTAGCGGGGCGCATTTAGTTGCGCTAAGGCCCACTCGATGTGTGTTTTTACGAGCGCACTCGCGTGGGCTTTTTTCTGTTCCAGGGCGTTGATGTTCGTTTCGTTGGGCTTGGCGTTGCCCAGGGCAACACTGATGTTCCGCTGCCACTGTTCATAACCAATACGTCTTATGGGGCTACCGACCATTTTGCTGAGGAACGTCGTTTCGTCCCAGCTATAAAGATCCAGCAGTGTTGCATTGTCAAGATTGTGACGGGGTGAAAATTCGGTATCGCCCTCCTGTGCGAAGCGATTCCACGGACAAATCAGCTGGCAGTCGTCGCATCCGTAGATCCGGTTCCCCATCGCTTTGCGGAATTCGACAGGAATCTCACCTTTGTGTTCGATCGTTAAATAACTGATGCAGCGACGCGCATCGACTTTGTAGGCCGAGGTAATGGCACCGGTCGGACAGCTATCCATGCAACGGGTGCAGTCCCCACAGTGAGATTCAATCGGCGCGTCAGGCGTTAGGGCGAGATCGCAGATGAGCTCTCCCAGAAAGTACCAGGAGCCATTTCTATCGAGGGATAGGGTGTGTTTCCCTTTCCACCCCAGACCCGCTTGAGATGCGATCGCGACTTCCATCACTGGTGCTGAATCGCTAAAGGCTCGGTAATTAAAAGGACCTAACTTTTCTGTAAGGGCATCGGCCAGATGCTGTAGGCGATTGCGAATGACTTTGTGATAATCGCGTCCTAGCGCATATCTGGAGATGTACGCGCCATCCGTGTTGCTAAGCTGCGTCTGGGCATCAGCCGCTTTGTCCGGCCAGTAGGGTAGCCGAACGGTAATGATGCTGACCGCACCCGGAAAGAGTTTTTCTGGATCTTTGCGCAGGTCTGCGTGGCGCGCCATGTAGTCCATGCTTCCGTGACAGCCTTCAGCCAACCACTGGTTAAAAGCAGCACGATCATTTTTTTGAACACTGGCGGGGCTAATCCTAATGCCGCTAAAGCCAAGCTCGGCGGCAAGTTGTTCGATCAGGTGTCGCCGGTCAACGTGGTTAGGCAAAACGTGCCCGCCAGGTAAGCCACAGTGCATTGGCTTCGTCGGTGCCTTCCGCAGGAGACCAAGACGCGATTTCTTCTGTTTTTAGCGGAATAAAAGGACCCGCCTTGGCTTCAAAGAAGACACTGTTCGGCGCGAGTGCAAGAATGGTATGAGTTGTGCCGTGTGGGATGTCGATACCAAAGACTGGGCCACCCGGAGTAAGCTCAATCGCTTCTTGAATCGCTCCATGTTCATCAAAGCTAAGGTAGCCAAAGTGACCCTGTAACACGATGATGGTTTCATCTTTAGTGGGGTCAAGGTGCCGGTGAGGGCGAACGTAAGACCCCGGCTGCATGGCATTTATCAATCGATGTGCAGGAAAGTCGTCTGTTGGGTGAAAGTTTGCGTTTTTGCGTAAGCGGGGCGATGTACGCGCTTCGTTAACTGTTTGTAGCAGCAGTGTTTGATCAATTCTTTGGGTGGCCATGAGTTTTACTTGATTACGATTTATAGATTAATATAATATATGACTAAGTATTCGAAGCAGGGATAGCTGATAACAAGCCACAATGGCTGGGGGAAATCTAGCATGAAGCGCACTAAAACGGCAGAAACGACATTTGTGCCATTACATGGTTTGGCCACTTTGGGCGCGGGCGGGCTAACGGTGAGCTTGTTCATGTGGTTGCTGTTTTTGACACCCCATGCGGGTGTGGCTGTGCCAAATTTTGAAACGCTCCAGGCCTATGCGGCCAGCGAAGATCTGGCTTGGTTTTTTGTCAGATCCATTCAAGCGGGCATTCTGATCATAGGCACGGTGCATCTTGCTCTGGTGGTCTGGATGCTCAAGGGGCTGGCTGCTTTTAAACGCTCTCCGCAATTTACCGCTTTCTGGCAGTCCCATATGGGACTGCAGCTGATGGTTCGTCCATTGGTGTTGGCGATGATGGTGAATGTCCTGTTTATCCTGGGCTTGGTCTTTGTGCCTGGCTTATGGGATTTGCGTGAGATGCTCTTTCCGGGCGCCTTGGCCGCCTTTTTCCTAATTGCTATTGATGCCGTCATTCTCTGGATGGATCATTTGTCCGAGTTGTATCAGAGCCAGTCTGATAATTCCGGCAGCGGTCTTGCCGGCATGTTTCCTGCGTTCACCTTCGGCATGCTGAGTGTTGGGTTTTCTGCCTCTGCCGCAATGAGTCATCATAAAGTGACAGCGGGTATCGGATTTGCCGGTGCAGTGATCCTCATGGTTTTTGCCCTGTTTATTGCCTCGGCTCATTTTGTTGTGCAGTTTCCGCGCATGATGAGCGATGGTGTTAAACCGGCCGCTTCCGGAACCTTGTGGATGGCCATTCCAATTTCGACCATTCTTGGTATTGCAGCGTTTCGGTTGTTAATGGGTGCACAACACGTATGGGGTGCCCAGGTTGGCAATGTGCTTCCAGCAGCCGTTCTATTGATATTTATGTCTGTGCAGGTTTTCTTTTATCTGCTGGGGCGAGCTGTGATGAATAGAAATAATGGTTGGCAATACCTGGTCACAGAATCGCCCCAAGCTGCGAGCTTTTCCCTCATTTGCCCGGGAGTAGGGCTGTTTGTGCTGGGTATGTTTGTTGTCTTCCGTGCATTAGTGCCATTGGAAGTCGTTGATTCGGTGACGATGTGGCTGCCACTTATGATTCTGCTGGTGTTGCAGCTGGCAACTTTTGGGTTATTTGTTCGCTTGATGCGTAAAGCGATGCCTGCAAAAAGAAACTCATAATGAACCATAGGGTGGGTGTTTGCCGTAGCTGGTACAAATCTCTCTGGTTTTGGTTGTTTTTGTTTATCATGCTGCTGGCGCTGGCAAACTACTTCGCTGGTGCGGCGCCAGCTTGCCCGGGGTGTTGTCGGGTTTATTTTTAGTCATTGAATAGTTCTCATGCCAAAGCTACATCGTAAATATTTCCACCTGGTTTTTTCCCTCGTTATGGGCGCCAAGATGGTTTTTGTAATGACCTTTTTCATTACACTGATCAATCTTGGGTGGGAAGAAGGTTTTTTTGCAAGCTGGATGCGCGCTTACGTTATTGCCTACTTTATTGCCGTGCCCGTTATTTATTACATGGCGCCTTTGGCAAGGCGATTTGCTGCTCGTTGGGTTGAAACGCCCTAATTCGATACATTTAGACTAGCCAGCAAGCTTGGGCTCGGGCACCATGTCGAAACTTTATTGAGGTTTCGATGTCTGTATTGCGTTTTGAGTTGATTGATGAGCAGGCTACGCTGGATCTGGGTGCAAGGATTGCCCGGGTATTACCTGCTTTGCCAACACGCTTTTTGATAACGTTGAATGGTGACCTCGGTGCAGGAAAGACGACACTAGTTCGAGGTGTTTTGCGTGGATTAGGTTATGAAGGGCGCGTTAAAAGTCCGACATACCCGTTGCTTGAAGTCTACAAAGCGCCCGGTTTTGTGCTCAATCACTTTGATCTCTATCGTCTGGAGACACCTGAGGCTTTGATTGAAGCAGGCTTTGAAGAAAACCTCAGTGGTGCCGGGGTCAGTTTTGTTGAATGGCCAGATCGTGCTGGCAATTACTTGCCAGGGATTGATTGGCAGATTGTTATCACGGACTCAAAGTCCGGTGGAAGATCTGTGTCGCTTGAGGCGCAATCTGAGCAGGGTGAGGCATGCCTAAACCACCTCGTATAAAAACTGGCTCGCCCCAACCGTATCGTCGTTCTTTTTTAAGGAGCGCGGGTTCGCTGTTGCTTTTAAGTGTGACGCCAGTTGGGGCATGGGCAGCGGCAGCAGCTTCCTCAATTGTCGCCGTGCGCGTCTGGCCTGCTGAAGATTACACTCGGGTAACGATTGAACATAAGGGGATGGTGAAATTTACGCAGAGCGTCGTTCACAATCCAGAGCGGTTGGTCGTTGACATTGAAGGCATTGAGCTCAATAACGTGCTCAAGAGCCTGGGCGATAAGGTGGGGCCGAATGATCCCTATATTCGTCAATTACGTGCCGCCAATTACAAGCCGGGTGTTGTTCGGCTTGTCATGGATTTAAAGAGCGAAGTGGCGCCGCAAGTATTTAATCTTCCACCCGTTGGGGATTACCAGAGCCGATTGGTGATGGATATTTACCCCACGGTACCAGCCGATCCGCTGATGCGGTTGGTCACGACGCAGCAGCCTGCGCCGGTCAAAGAACCGGTTAAGGTAGAAGCGCTGAAATCGGAGCCGGTGAAGCCTCAGCCTGAAAAACCCGCGCCGGCTGAGCGGCCAGTGGTGAGTGAGCCGGAACCAACGCAAAAGCTGGCAGAAAAACCAGCAGAAGCGCCATCGAAGCCAGGTAAGAAGTCAGGTCGAATGGTGACGATCATGCTGGATCCGGGGCACGGGGGAGAAGACCCAGGGGCCATTGGTGCACGCGGATCGATGGAAAAGAACGTGACCTTGTCGATTGCCCGCCGTTTGCGTGAGCGCATCGAAAGCGACCCCAATATGCGGGCGGCCTTAACGCGAGATGGCGACTTCTTTGTGCCACTGGGTACCCGTGTGCAAAAAGCGCGCAAAGCCAAAGCCGATCTGTTTGTTTCGATTCATGCAGATGCCTGGATTAAACCGGAAGCGCGTGGTTCATCCGTGTTTGTGCTCTCCGAGAAGGGGGCTTCCAGTGCGGCGGCACGCTACCTGGCGCAAAAGGAAAATGAAGCCGATAAGGTGGGGGGGGTTAATTTCACAGTATCTGACCCGCATCTGGCGCGAACGCTCATGGATCTGACGCAAACAGCCACGCAAAATGACAGTATGAAACTGGGAAAATCTGTCTTGTCGAACCTGGGTAGCGTGAATGCGCTGCATAAGGCTTCGGTAGAGCAGGCGGGATTTGCTGTGCTGAAAGCGCCCGATATTCCATCAGTTCTGATCGAAACGGCCTTTATTTCAAATCCTGAAGAAGAGAAGCGTCTTAATGACGACGAGTACCAGGATAAGTTGGCAGAAGCGATCATGAGAGGCATTCGTCAGTATCTGGCACGAAATCCGGTACAAACGGGGTCGCGTAGCGGTTAAAACACCCCGCTAAGCCTTATAATGCAGGGTTTTCTTATTAATCCCTGCGTCCCGATCCTATGCGCGTTCTTCGCGGACTGAATTCGCCTGCTCAGAGGCCTGTAGCTGTAACCATTGGTAATTTTGATGGTATGCATCGCGGGCATCAGGCACTATTGCGTCAGCTTAAGGCTGAGGCAGAGTCGCGTGGGTTGCAGCCATCGGTGCTGACCTTTGCCCCGCATCCGCGCGAGTTCTTTGCCCGAAAGCTGGCCGGCAACAACGCCCCGGTCATACCGGCCAGGTTGCATACCTTGCGTGAAAAGCTGGAAGCGCTGGCTGCGGCCGGCGTGGCTGAAACCCGTGTCTGTGCTTTCAATGAGGCCTTTGCCGCATTGAGCCCGGAAGAGTTCGTCCAGCGGGTGCTGGTTGACGCCATGCAGGCCAGACATATTCTGATTGGCGATGATTTCCGCTTCGGTGCTAAACGTGCGGGTGATTTTGCGTTGCTAAAATCGCTCGGTGAGCAGCACGGGTTCACCGTATCTGCGCTGGATTCGCAATGTCTGGCCGGTAATCGGATTTCCAGTTCACAGGTGCGTGCTGCATTAGCCACGGGTGACTTGCAACTCGCAGAGGCACTATTAGGCTATCCATACGCCATGGAAGGGCGCGTCATTAAAGGGCGTCAGTTGGGCCGCACTATTGGCGTGCCAACGGCCAATGTCCAGATACGTCATGACCCTTTGCCGCTCCGTGGCGTGTTTGTGGTGGATGTCGCGCTTGATGAAACCCGTCAGGCCGTACCTCAGCAGACAAAACGTTACGCGGGTGTTGCCAATCTGGGTTATCGACCGACGTTGGGTGGCGATACTCGGCCCTTGTTAGAAGTACATCTGTTTGATTTCTCGGGCGACCTGTACGGTGCCCATCTTGACGTTCGTTTTCACTCCAAACTGCGTGACGAAACGACGTTTGCCAATTTTGAGGCGCTCACCAGCCAGATCCGCGATGATCTGGCCCAAGCGCGCGCCTTTTTCGAATCTCAGCCTGTCCAGTAAGAACATGACCGAACAATCCAAGAACGCCCCACAAAACGATCAGGCCAAAGAGGCACGTGCAACCCTTAATCTGGCAGATACCGCATTTCCGATGCGTGGTGATTTGCCGAAACGAGAGCCGGCCTGGATTGCCGAGTGGCAGAAGAACGGGCTCTATCAGAAGATTCAGGCGCATACCCAAGGCCGGCCACGTTTTGTGCTGCACGATGGCCCGCCGTATGCTAATGGTGATATTCATATCGGCCATGCGGTGAATAAGATCCTCAAAGACATCATTGTTCGTTCGAAGGTGTTGGCCGGTTTTGATGCGCAGTACGTGCCGGGTTGGGATTGCCACGGCTTGCCGATTGAACACCAGATTGAAAAGCAGCATGGGCGCAACCTGCCAGCTGACGAAGTACGCAAACTGTGCCGCGTTTATGCAGCCGAGCAGGTAGCGCGCCAGAAAAAAGACTTTATCCGCTTAGGTGTGCTGGGGGATTGGGATAATCCCTACCTGACCATGAACTTCAGTGCCGAAGCGAACGAGATTCGTGCACTGGGCAAAATGCTGGCAGATGGCTACCTGTATATGGGTTTGAAGCCAGTGAACTGGTGTCTGGATTGCCGTTCGGCTCTCGCCGAAGCCGAAGTGGAGTACGAAGATAAAAACTCACCGGCTATAGACGTTGCCTTTGAAGTGCATTCGACGCATGCCGATCAGGTTGCTAAAGCCTTCGGCCTGGATCATCTCGAAGGTCCTGCCTTCGCTGTGATCTGGACAACGACCCCGTGGACGCTGCCTGCTAACGAAGCCGTAAGTGTGCATCCCACGGTTGAATATGCGTTGATTGGTACCGCCAAAGGTAATCTTGTTCTCAGCGCAGATCTGGCAGCAAGCGCGCTAGAACGTTATGACCTGCAGGGTCAGGTATTGGGCAAATGTAAGGGCGCAGCGCTTGAACATGTGTTGCTCAATCATCCGTTCTACGCAAAAGAAGTGCCGATCATCTGTGGCGAGCACGTCACGACCGATGCGGGTACTGGCCTGGTGCATACAGCGCCAGCGCATGGAGTCGATGACTTTAACATCGGTAAAAAGTACGGTCTGCCGGTTGAAAACCCGGTCGGCGATGATGGCCGTTTCCTGCAAAAGACACTGCCATTGCCTGAGACTGCGCTGGCAGGTCTGAGTGTTTGGGAAGCGAACCCGAAGGTCTTGGAGACTTTGCGTAACAACCACCGGTTGCTGGCAGAGGTCAAGCTGAAGCATAGCTACCCGCATTGCTGGCGTCATAAGACACCGATTATTTTTCGTGCGACCACGCAGTGGTTTGTCGGTATGGATACGCCACCGAAAGCGGGTGCATCGACCTTGCGCCATCTGGCCGAAGTGGCTGTTGCCGATACAAATTTCTATCCGGCCTGGGGGCGTGCCCGTCTCGAGGCCATGATCCGTAATCGCCCGGACTGGTGTGTATCCCGTCAGCGTAACTGGGGGGTGCCGATTCCGTTCTTCCTGAACAAGGAAACGAATGAATTGCATCCTCGGACGCCTGAATTGATCGAAGAGGTGGCGCGTCGGGTCGAACAGCAGGGCATTGAAGCCTGGTTCCAGCTGGATCCGGTTGAGCTGCTGGGCGATGAAGCCAAGGATTACCGCAAACTATCCGACACGCTGGATGTCTGGTTCGATTCCGGCACGACGCACTGGCATGTAATGCGTGGATCGCATGCGAATGAACATGCGTGGCCGGCGGATCTCTATCTGGAAGGTTCGGATCAGCACCGTGGCTGGTTCCAGTCGTCGTTGCTCACCGGTTGTGCGCTGGATGGGAAGGCACCGTACAAAGGCTTGCTCACACATGGCTTTGTGGTGGATGGCAAGGGCCACAAGATGTCCAAGTCTGTGGGTAACGTCATTTATCCGCAAGAAGTCGCCGATAAGATGGGTGCCGAGATTTTGCGCCTCTGGGTAGCGAATACGGATTACTCCGGTGAGCTGACGATTTCGGATGAGATTCTCAAGCGGGTTGTGGAAGGGTACCGCCGTATCCGGAACACGATGCGTTTCCTGCTGGCCAATACCGATGATTTCAATGCAGCAACCGACAGCGTGGCCATTGAAGACATGCTGGAGATTGATCGCTATGCCATCGAGATGGTGCGTGCGCTCCAGGTATCGGTTCAGGATGACTACCACCGCTACGACTTCCACCACATCGTGCAATCTTTGCAGAATTTCTGCTCTGAAGATCTGGGTTCGTTCTACCTGGACGTGCTTAAAGATCGCCTCTACACGACCGCACCGAATTCGCGTGCGCGTCGTTCGGCACAGACTGCGCTGTGGATCATTACGCAGACCATGCTGCGTCTGATGGCGCCGATTCTTGCGTTTACGACGGAAGAGATCTGGTCCTTGCTTGCCAAGAAACAATCCGGTCTGCCCGAGTCGATCATGTTGTCGGACGCCACCGAATTGCCAGTAATAGTTGGTGCCGATGCGTTGCGTTCCAAGTGGGATCGTATTCGTGCCGTCCGTGCTGAAGTGGCGAAAGCCATGGAAGCGGTGCGCACGGAAGGCAGCATTGGTTCGTCGTTGCAGGCCGAAGTCGCCATTGTGGCGCCCGCAGAAGATGCTGCTGCGCTGGCCGATATCGGTGATGATCTGAAATTCGTGCTGATCAGTTCACAGGCAAGTGTTGTTGCTGGGGATGCTTTGCAGATTACCGTAACAGCAAGCCCGCATGCCAAATGTGAACGTTGCTGGCATCAACGCGATAGCGTTGGCCAGGATGCAAACCATCCTGGCTGGTGCGATCGTTGCGTGAGTAATGTTCATGGCACCGGCGAGGCGCGCAGTTATGCGTAATCGCAGCGGCGCTCTGGTCTTTGGCGTGCTGCTGGCGTTGACGGTCATTTTGATCGATCAGCTGTCCAAGCTCTGGGTATTCAATAATTTTGTTCCCGGTGAATCGGTTAGTGTGACGCCATTCTTTAACTTGGTGCTGGTGTTTAACCCGGGTGCTGCCTTTAGCTTTCTGGCCGACCATACGGGATGGCAGCGCTGGTTCTTTAGCGTCATTGCGTTAAGTATTAGTGGGTGGATTGTCTGGCAGTTGCGTACAGCAAAACCTGGAACCTGGTTTAGTGTGGCATTAGCGCTCATTATGGGCGGCGCTCTGGGTAACCTGATCGACCGTCTGTGGCTGGGTATGGTGATCGACTTTATCGATGTGCATGCGGGCGGCTGGCATTGGCCTGCATTCAATATTGCGGATAGCGCCGTATGTGTGGGTGCTGTCCTGTATGTGTTGTGCCAGAATAAATCAGATCAGAACTGATCCGTTTTCAGGGAGTCGCGTGTGCAGGAAAACAAACAGCAGATTCAACCCGATAGTTTTCTGACGCTGCATTATCGTCTGACCACGCAGGACGGCGAAGATGTGGTGAGTACCTTTGATCTGGGTCCTGCAACTATCCAGATGGGTAATGGCGAGTTGAATGAAAATCTCGAAGCGTGTCTGGTGGGTCTGGTGCCCGGGGAGCATGCGATTTTCGACGTGCCAGCCGAAGCAGGTTTTGGTCAGCACAACCCAGGCTTGGTTCAACGTATTGCCCGGAGTGCCTTGCCGGTCGGTCAGGAATTGAAAGAAAACACCCTGATGGAGTTTACGTCTCCGGAAGGTGCCGAATTTGCTGGTTTTGTTCGTGAGATTGACGATACACACGCATTGATGGATTTCAACCATCCGCTCGCCGGTAAAAGCCTACGTTTTGAAGTTCAGATTATTGGATTGCTATGAGCAACGCGACTAAATCCATGCCCATTATTCTGGCCAACCCCCGTGGTTTCTGCGCAGGGGTTGAACGGGCGATTGCCATCGTTGAACGTGCACTCGAACAGTTTGGTGCGCCGATCTATGTGCGGCATGAAGTCGTGCACAATAAATTTGTCGTAGAGGGGTTGCGTGCTCGTGGCGCTGTGTTTATTGAGGCGCTGGCTGATGTGCCAGAGGGGGCAACACTGATCTTTAGTGCACATGGTGTGCCTAAAGCGGTGCGCGAAGAAGCCGCCGCGCGTGGTTTGCGAATATTTGACGCAACGTGTCCGCTGGTGACCAAGGTGCATGTCGAAGTGTCGCGTATGCGCGCAGAAGCACGTGAAATCATCATGATCGGACATAAGGGACACCCCGAAGTTGAAGGCACCATGGGGCAGTCTCCGAACGGTATGTATCTGGTAGAAACCGCCGAAGACGTGGCAACGCTGGAGGTTAAGGACCCGAGTCGTCTGGCTTATGTGACACAGACGACCTTGTCAGTAGATGATGCTGCCGTGATTGTGGCTGCACTCCGTGCGCGTTTCCCGGAGATTGTCGGCCCTAAAAAAGATGACATCTGTTATGCCACCCAGAACCGTCAGGATGCCGTTCGCGTGCTGGCAGAGAATTGCGATTTGGTTCTGGTGGTCGGCTCGATAACCAGCTCTAATTCGAACCGCTTGCGCGAAGTCGCTGAGCTGTTGGGGCGGCAAGCGTATCTGATTGACCGTGCAGATAACATTAACCCGACCTGGCTGGTGGGGGCGCCACGTATTGGTGTCACCGCGGGCGCATCGGCCCCCGAAGTGCTGGTTGAGGAAGTTGTGGCTCGACTGCGTGCGCTGGGTGCGGGACAGGTCGAAAATCTGAACGGCGTCATTGAAGACGTAAAGTTTCCGTTACCAAGCGGTTTGCGATAACGGCAAAGTGATTTGCATGGCTGATCAATCTACCCCGTCGAGCTGCTATCACTGTGGGTTACCCATTCCTGAGGGGATTCGGCTGGATGTCACGATCAATGCACAGCCACGTGCTATGTGTTGTGAGGGGTGTCGGGCGGTTGCCGAAGCCATTGTTGCGAATGGGCTAGAAGCGTATTACCTGAATCGCGATGCCATGCCTGAATCACCTCGGGAAGCACGCCCGGAAATTCTGGATTCGCTAGCGCTTTATGATCAGGCCGAGTTTCAGAAAACCTTTGTTCGTGCGTTAGGTGAGTACGAGCAGGAAGCCTCGCTGGTACTCGAAGGCATTACCTGTGCCGCCTGTGTCTGGTTGAACGAACAGCACGTGGCACAAGTACCCGGCGTTCTTGCGGTGGAAGTGAACTACACCACGCGGCGGGCACGCGTCCGTTGGGATAATCGTCAGGTGGCACTGTCGCAGATTCTGAAGGCCATCGCTGATATCGGTTATCGGGCGCATCCATTTGATCCGGCGCGTCAGGAGGCGGTGGCCCAGAAAGAACGGCGGGCGATGCTATGGCGTTTAGCGGTGTCGGGCTTAGGCATGATGCAAGTGATGATGTATGCCTATCCGACTTATATCGCCAATGATGGAGACCTGGCACCGGATATCGAGGCTTTATTGCGTTGGTCTAGTTTGTTTCTGACGCTACCGGTTATTTTTTATGCCTGTGGTCCTTTCTTCAGAAATGCCTGGCGTGATATCAAATTGCGCCGGGTAGGTATGGATACGCCCGTTGCGCTCGGTATCGGTGCAGCCTTTGTTGCCAGTGTATGGGCCACCGTAGTGAACCACGGGCACGTCTATTACGACTCCATCAACATGTTTGTATTCTTTTTGCTGGGGGGCAGGTATCTTGAGTTGCTGGCTCGGCAGAAAGCATTACGCGCAACGGAAGAGCTAGGACGTCTGGCCCCGGCCTTTGCTGATCGTCTGCTGAATGATCTGCCACAGGAATCTACCGAACGTATTTTAGTCAGTGCGCTGCGGGTAGGGGACCGGGTTCTGGTAAAGCCCGGTACGCAAGTGCCGGCAGATGGCAGGGTCATCAGCGGGCAGACGAGTGTCGATGAATCGTTGCTTACCGGAGAAAGCCTGCCGGTGCCGAAATCTGTGGGTGGGCTGGTTACCGGCGGCTCAATGAATATTGAAAGCCCGATCACGGTACGTGTGGAGCAGGTAGGTAATGAAACCCGATTGTCAGCTATTCTTAAACTCATGGAGCGAGGAGCGCTAGAGAAGCCGGTGGCTGTTACTACGGCAGATCGCGTGGCATCCTGGTTCTTGTGGGGCTTATTAATGCTGGCGGCCATTACGGCAGGTATTTGGTGGTGGCTAGATCCGTCCAGAGCATTGCCCATAACCGTGGCTGTTCTGGTGGTGAGTTGTCCCTGTGCCTTATCGCTGGCAACCCCGGTTGCTTTAACGATTGCCACTGGTCGCCTAGCGCGTGAAGGTCTGTTAGTGACGCGTGGACATGCGGTAGAGACGCTGGCACAGGTAACCGATGTGGTTCTTGATAAAACCGGGACGCTCACATCTGGCGTAATGAAGTTGGAGCGGGTTCAACCGCTATCTGTCGAGGACGAAGGCTTGTGTCTTCAGTTGGCTGCCAGTTTGGAACAACGTGCCTCTCATCCCCTGGCTCAGGCGCTGGTTGCTGGATGCGATTTGCCTCGGTTAACGATTGATAACGAAAGCCACGAAACGGGCGGTGGTATCGAAGCCAGCATTGGCGGCAGGGTGCTGCGTATTGGGCATGCGGCTTATGTGGCGAAATTAGTGGGTGATGTGCCTGTGCCGCCATTGGAATCCGCTTCATCGGCGGCTACAACGCTTTATCTGGGTGAAAGGGGTGTCTGGTTAGCCCGGTTTTATATTTCAGATACCGTGCGGCCCGATGCGCTGGCTGCGATTAATGCGTTAAAGGATCTGGGCTGCGTGGTGTCATTGCTGTCCGGAGATGATCCGATCGTTGCACAATCGATTGCTAAGCAATTGGGTATTGAAGATGCATCGGGCAGAGAGTCTCCCCAAACCAAGCTAACGCGGGTCGCTGCATTGCAGGCAGCTGGCCGAGTGGTTTGCATGGTGGGTGATGGCGTGAATGACGCGCCCGTGCTGGCCAATGCCCAGGTGTCGGTCGCGATGGGTGAAGGCACTGAACTCGCCCGGACGCAGGCCGACTGTGTCCTTTTGGGCCAGCATCTGCTGGTGTTGCCTGCGGCGATTCGATTGTCGCGATCGACGCGAAGAACGATTCGGGAAAACCTCTGGTGGGCGATTGGCTACAACGCCATTGCTCTGCCGGTGGCGATGTGTGGTTTTCTTACGCCCTGGTTGGCGGGACTTGGTATGTCATTCAGTTCTTTGTGGGTTGTCTTGAATTCTTTACGGCTGCAGCGGGTAAGCATTCGCGATTAAGTGCGCCTTAGGGCAGAATAGAGCGCATGGAATCTCTCTATCTGCTTATTCCCGTTTCGGTCATTCTGGTCTTTGTGATTGCCGGCCTGTTCTGGTGGTCTGTGCGTTCAGGTCAGTTTGATGATCTCGAAGGGCCAGCGCATCGCATCATCATGGATCGTGATGCCAAGCAAGCTTCAGAAAACAAAGATAAAAACCCCAAGGATGTGTCTGTTCCGGATTAAGAGCCATGTTGCGCCGCAGCTAAATTTGATCTTGGTCAACAAAGCATCAAATAAGTTCTTTGTAGACGCTTTTTAGTCGCTGTTACTCTTGTAAAAGACATCTAATCCAAAGGATACTTCAAGCTGCAGGGTTGTTCGGGCTATTAGTCCAGACCTTGCTTCTCTGTTGGGGTTGGGGTGCATTGTTAAGGCAGTGCACCTTTTTTTTGCTCGAATTGACTACAGGTCACGGAATTTATTAAGAATTTGATCTAGATCAATAAACTGTTATTAAGTTAGAATTAAGCCTTTGTTAAGGTACGCTTTGCGTGCAAAATGACACTGTTTGTTCAATTAAAGAGGTGCGTCCAATGTCTGTAATGTCGGATACGCAATCTGTATACAACTACAAGATT
>ERZ1034363.207-NODE-207-length-41024-cov-3.782597_pt1 | contig 41024 bp, 47 predicted proteins | sample MGYA00520616_ERZ1034363 | MGnify/ENA primary metagenome ERZ1034363 (study PRJEB33736, sample SAMEA104284506) | Azolla filiculoides | biome: Urban; feature: Water surface; material: Ditch water | place: Netherlands | collected 2015-10-28 | depth 0-0.1 m ...
GCGATGTTTGCCATGATCCCGATGGCGCTCATTCTATTTTTCGTATTGAGCTATCTAGTCGTTTCATCTAATCACGCCGTGATCAACCTCGCAATTATTACCAGCAACTTTGAACCCAAGCTGAGTCGCCGCATCATGACTGAAGTTTATAAAGTCGCTCAACACAAAACCGCTTGGAGTGCTGTTGGTACCTTTGCACTACTGTGGTTTACGATTCCACTTGCAAGCGGTCTAAGAACAGCGTTCTACAATATATTTGCAATTGCTGAACCACCATCATTTCTAAAGAAGTCTATTCAAGACATTTTGGCTGTTATCGGAATTTTATTTGTATTCTTCATGTTTACTTTTGCAGATTTAATGCTTGGTAAATTTCTACACTTCTTCCATCTAGCTTTTACACACTCAGCTGTATTTGAGGCGGCAAGCACACTCGCCATCATCACATTACTGCTCGCTGCTTTTTACCGTTTGTTTTTTCCGATTAAAATTTCTTTCAATTACATTTTAATCGGCTCTCTTGTTACTGCAATTTTATGGATGGGCATGCGTCCATTGTTCTCTGAAGTGTTTTCAGCCAATCATTCTTATGGTGCTATTTTTGGGGGGATGAAGAATGTATTCGTTTCACTTGCTTGGCTTTATTACACTTTTGCCATTTTCCTTTTAGGTACGGAGTTAATAGCAACACTACACAAACGAGACATTTTATTGCTACGTGGTTTATTTAACGAAACAGAAAATGGTAATCAAGCATTCATGGACAAGTTAATTGGACTTTACGGCATTAGCTTTAAACAGGGGGACACCATTTTTAAAGATGGTGAAGAAGGCGATGATTTATATTATGTCGTTTCAGGAAAAATATCCTTGGTTCGCGACGGCAAACTTATGCGACGCCTTAAACAAGGTGACTATTTTGGCGAAATGGCGATGCTCTCAGATCCAGTCCGCATTGCGGACGCAATTGTGGATTCCCCAGTGGCTGAGGTAATCGCGATTAGCTCCGATCACATTCAAGCATTGGTATTAAGTGAACCCAAAATTGCAATGCGGTTTTTAGGCCATATGGCCTTACAACTTAAAAATAGCCGTACTGGTAATAATCCAGCATAAGTACTATTCATTTATGCGAATCTTTCTTAAGATGACAGTATTATCTTCAGCGCTTAGACAAAGAATTTAAAAGATTATGGCAACTCCATTTTCAGCATCAAACAAACAACCCAGCCAACAGGAAATTCAACCTCTATTGAATTTACTTAATGCAGGCCAGCTAGCAGCCACTGCAAATATGGCACAAACGCTAATCGCTCAGTATCCCAATACATTTCTACTACACAATGTGCTCGGTATCGCTTTAGATGGCTTAGGTGAATATGATGGCGCGATCAATAGTTATCGTAACGCACTCAAACTACAGCCCAACATGCCAGATTTACATTTCAATTTAGGCATTGTATTCGGCAACCTGAACCGATTTGAAGAAGCGGCAAACAGCTACCGTAAGGCTATTGCACTCAATCCTAAATTCTTTGAAGCATACGGCAACCTCGGCACGCTGATGCAAAAACAAGGAAAATTGGAAGAAGCTGTTGCTAGCTATCGCAAAGCTATCTCAATCAACGCAGATGCTCGTGGTTATTTTAATCTCGGCACAGCTCTCAGAGATCAAGGCAAGCTCGATGAAGCAATTAAGAGCTATCAACAAGCCATACAATTATTCCCAAATTACGCAGATGCCCATAGCAACTTGGGGGAAACATTGCGTGACCAAGGCAATATGCAGGAAGCAATTAAAAGCTATCAAAATGCTTTAGCGCTCAACCCTAATCATCCAAGCGCAAACTACAATATGGCTGAGTTTTTATATTTAGCAAAACGTTACGATGAAGCCATTCCGCATTTCGAAGTTAGTCAATTAGATGACTGGCAAGAACGCAGCATGTATTGCTTATACAAAGCGGAACGCTTTGAAGAGTTCAAAAATAAACTTGATGCAATTGTTAAGTCTGGCAGCCACACTGCCCCATTCTTAGCAACACTTTCCACGCATTATTCCATTAACTTTGGTGTAGACGACCCATACAATTTCTGTAAAAACGGTTTGGATTTTGTATACAACGCAGCGATTCCGGAGCTGTCGGAAGCCAACAGCCCACTATTAAACGCGCTTCTCAATGACATCAATAACGCCGAGATTGCTGAGCGCGTACAAGGTATGTTGCACAACGGAAAGCAATCGGCCGGCAATTTATTTAAGCGTCCTGAAGACTCATTCAGAACACTTGGTGAACTTGTTAAAAAAGAATTTATTAATTATAAAAATAAATTTTCAGGGGCAGATTGTGAACTCATTAAGTCATTCCCTGAAGAGCTTGAATTCACCAGCTCATGGTTCGTTAAAATGCGTCAGGGTGGCCATTTAGATTCTCATATCCATGAAATTGGCTGGATTAGTGGTGCGGTTTATTTAGCGATGCCTAGCGATAAAAAGAGTCCTGAAGAAGGCGCTTTTGAATATGGCACCCATGGCGACAGCTATCCACAAAAACATAGCAACTTCCCGGTTGGCAGGGTCATTCCTAATGTAGGGGAAATCGTACTGTTTCCTTCGTCGCTCTTTCACAGAACGATTCCATTCACATCTAACGAAGAGCGTATTTGCATTGCATTTGATTTGAAGCCAGCCACCCCATCTAATGCGCGAAGCAATTACTAATATGCAGCGCCTAATCAATCATCATGGCGCTTAACTTACCTCTTCAAGAAGTCATTGAGATCACTGCAACCATTGCCTTTGCCGCATCTGGCTTAATTGCATCTGCGCGCAAAAATCTTGATGCATTCGGTGTTTTTGTGGTGACTGGCGCATCTTCATTTGGCGGTGGAACATTACGTGACATCTTGTTAGATAGACGCCCATTCTTTTGGGTAGAGCATGCTTATTGGTTATGGGTGATTTTATTACTCAGCTTGCTTGCAATTCTTTTTATGCGCAATCGGCACATTCCATTAACCGAGCGAGCCATCCAAATTCCAGATGCTTTGGGATTAGGCTTATTTACGGCACTCGGCACACAAATTGCCATTGAACATCAGATGCCATTGATAGTTTGTGCATTAATGGGCGTCACCACCGCTGTTTTTGGTGGTGTATTACGTGATATTTTTTGTAACGAAATCCCAAAGGCATTTAACGATCATCAGCCTTATGCGGTACTCGCTTTCATTGGTAGCTTAACGGTAGTGACATTGACGCAATTCCACACACCTGAATGGCTAACACTCTCAATTGCTGCCGCCTTGGTTTCAGCCCTACGAATCATGACGATCTACTTCAAATGGCGGTTACCAAGCTGGAAAATTGAAGGCTAAGGCGTTATTACTTTTTGACCGAAACCACTTCCTGCCCTTTAAGCAAATTAATCGCTTGAGTATATTGATAGTCACTTGCTGTTCCAGCCTCCACCAAAGTTTGATCTGAGAATTGAGTTTTAGTAGTGTCTTTTACAACTGCTGTATTTGTTTGAGCAGACTTCTTTGATTCCTTTGGATTAGCAATATGATTGCTCAGATTAGACTCTCTCCTAACATTAGCAGCTTCAGCAACTGAAATTGTTGGATCCTCAACAATCACATCCGGCGTAATTCCTTTCGCTTGAATAGAACGGCCACTTGGAGTGAAATATTTAGCGACTGTTAATTTAACAGCGGAGCCACTACTAAGTGGCAATAAGGTCTGAATCGTACCTTTACCGAAACTCTGAGTACCTAGCACCTTAGCGCGCTGATGATCTTGCAAAGCACCAGCCACAATTTCTGAAGCAGATGCAGAGCCTGCATTGACCAAGACTACCATAGGCAATGTCTTGATTTCAGCTGGTAGATCTTTAAGATAATCATCCTCTAGTCTATCGCCAACATAATTTCTGGGGTTCGCAAATAATCGCATTTTTGCATCAGGCGCACGCCCTTCAGAATAAACAATCAATGCGTCTTTTTTTAGAAATGCTGCACTCACAGAAACGGCAGAAGTCACTAAACCACCAGGGTTGTTTCTTAAATCCAGCACCAAGCCTTTAAGCGGCACTTGTGATTGTTCATGTATTGCCAGTAATGCTTTAGCAAGGTCTTCACCTGTACGTTCTTGAAACTGGGTAATTCTAAGATAAGGATATCCTGCATCAGACAGCTTATATTTAACACTTGGATTCTTAATGACGGCGCGCGTCAATGTAATCTCAACAACTCCCGCCTCACCTTTTCTTGAGATCCCTAATTTAATTTGAGTATTAGGCTTACCACGCATACGCTTAATTGCATCACCCAATGACAAACCTTTCACCGGATTACCATCTAATTGCACAATTAAGTCGCCAGACTTAATCCCTGCACGATACGCAGGCGTATCCTCAATAGGTGAGACGACCTTTACTAAGCCATCTTCCATCCCAACTTCTAAACCCAAGCCGCCAAATTCACCTTTAGTGGCAATCCCAAAATCTTTCATACCTTCATAATCTAAATAACTAGAATGTGGGTCTAAACCAGCCAAAGCGCCGTTGATTGCATCCATGAATAACTTGTTATCATCGACTTCATCAACATATTCACTCTTAATTTTTGCGTAAACTTCACTAAACTTTTTAAATTGCTCAATTGGAAAATCTGCACGAGATTCAGCAAAAGAAGTGCTCGAAAGAAAGCTAGTGTAAGCAATCAACGCAAAATTAATAATGGTTTTATGATGGTTAAACGGCATGACGTTCCTTAGTTTTAGTTGCAACAGTACTTAAAAATATTTTGCTTTAGTTAGTAGTCGGTATAAAGAATAAGTTCATCCTATATTCAAGACTTCTCTTTTATGACACCAGACGTTAATATCCTAGTAATTTACTAGGGATTGATGAAATTGACTGAATGTAGCAAACCAAAAAATTGGGCTGACTGGAATTTTAATAACAGCTACGTGCAATTACCATCGGCATTTTTCTCAAGGCAATCTCCAAGTAAAGTTCGTGATCCACATATTGTTTTGTTTAATCAGCCACTCGCCAGCTCATTAGGTTTAGATAGTAATGCCTTAATGAGCACTCAAGGGGAGGAAGTTTTCAGCGGCAATAAAATTCCTGAAGGCGCTGATCCTATTGCACAAGCTTATGCTGGTCATCAATTCGGGCATTTCAATATGCTTGGTGATGGACGAGCAATATTACTCGGAGAGCATATCACCCCAGATAATATGAGGGTTGATATTCAATTAAAAGGCGCAGGGGTCACTGCATATTCTCGCCGCGGTGATGGACGAGCCGCTTTGGGACCGATGCTACGTGAATACATTATCAGTGAAGCGATGCATGCGCTTAATATCCCCAGCACCCGCAGTTTAGCTGTCGTCACAACAGGTGAGCCAGTCTACCGAGAACGAACACTGCCTGGCGCAATTTTAACAAGAGTTGCAGCCAGCCATATTCGCGTGGGCACTTTTCAATACGCTTCATCTAGCTTAGGTGTTGAAGGCGTTCGATCTCTAGCGGACTACACCATTAATAGGCACTTCGCAGACCTTGAAGGCACAGAAAATAAATACAGTGCATTCTTGGATGCAGTCATTGATAGACAATCAAAATTAATTGCCCAGTGGATGTCGGTCGGTTTTATTCACGGTGTGATGAATACGGACAACATGTCAATTTGTGGTGAGACGATTGATTATGGCCCCTGCGCATTTATGGATAACTATGATCAAGCAACTGTATTTAGCTCTATTGACCAATTAGGGCGATATGCTTTTGGAAATCAACCTCATATGGGCCAATGGAATTTGGCACGTTTTGCCGAGACCTTGCTGCCTTTACTCAGCCAGCACAGTAATCTATCCATTCAAATTGCTGAAGATGCCTTACATGGCTTTTCTATTAAGCTTAAGCGACATTGGCTAAGCATCATGGGGCGTAAACTAGGCTTATTCAATGAGCAATCTGGCGACTTATCTTTGGTTGAAGATTTATTATCAGCCATGCAGAGCTATCAAATGGATTACACCAATACGCTTCGTAAGCTCGCCAACACAATAGAAAACCCTGAGTCTATATCCAATCAAACAGACTTCATACAATGGCACCAACGCTGGCACCAACGTCTTCAATCACAAGCAGAATCCATTGAAAGTGCTATTGAGTTAATGCAATCTAACAACCCATGTGTTATTGCCCGGAATCATCAAGTTGAAAGCGCGCTAGCCGCGGCAGAACAAGGTGATTTATCGCTGACAGCTGAGCTAATTGAAGTGCTATCTCAACCTTATGATGAAAATCCCAAAAATAAGCCATACCAAGCTGCACCACCTGCCTCAAGTGAGCCATACAAAACATTCTGCGGGACTTAGTCTACTTATCGAAATCAATAAAAAAGCCCACATTCGTGGGCTTTTTTATTTTTGTCTACAATCAATTTAGTGCGTTGGCTTTCTGCCTGGTGCAGCAGGTGGAATATATCCAGATACGCGGCATAGTAAACCTTCAATAGCAACGCCATCTTCATAATTAATCACACTGCAACTTGAAACAGCTTTATTACCTTCTAATTCTGAAATAGAAGTACGAACTTGTAATAGTGAAATGCCAGTATCTTTAGCAATTTCTCTATCAAGTCTTTGGCCGTGTTTTTTTAAATTATCTAATATCAATTTTGTATACATTTTTAACCCTAATGATCAAAAAAACTACCTTGCGAATTACAAGGCTTCTATTTGGTGGGCCTCCTGTGAGTCGAACACAGCACCAACGGATTATGAGTCCGCTGCTCTAACCAAGCATGAGCTAGAGGCCCTTAAAACGATTACTTTCTTAGTCTTGCCCTGTTTCTAAGAAGCTACGCAAACGTTCAGAGCGAGTTGGATGACGTAACTTACGTAACGCTTTCGCTTCGATTTGGCGAATACGCTCACGCGTTACATCAAACTGCTTACCTACTTCTTCCAACGTATGGTCAGTATTCATTTCAATACCAAAACGCATACGTAAAACTTTTGCTTCACGCGGTGTTAGTGACTCTAATACTTCACTGGTTGCGTCACGCAAGCTTGCGTATACAGCCGCATCAACTGGTGCAAGCGTTGTGTTATCTTCAATAAAATCACCTAAGTGCGAATCATCATCATCACCAATTGGTGTTTCCATTGAAATCGGCTCTTTACTGATTTTTAGGATCTTGCGGATTTTGTCTTCCGGCATTTCCATTTTTTCAGCAAGCGTCGCTGGATCTGGCTCTAAACCAGTTTCTTGCAAGATTTGGCGACTGATACGATTCATCTTATTGATGGTTTCAATCATATGCACAGGGATACGAATTGTGCGTGCCTGATCTGCAATAGAACGTGTAATCGCCTGACGAATCCACCATGTAGCATAAGTTGAGAATTTATAACCACGGCGATATTCGAATTTATCTACCGCTTTCATCAAACCGATATTGCCCTCTTGAATCAAATCAAGGAACTGCAAACCACGGTTGGTGTATTTTTTAGCAATCGAGATCACCAAACGTAAGTTAGCTTCAATCATTTCACGTTTAGCACGACGAGCACGCGCTTCGCCTGTCGTCATTTGCTTGTTAATATCTTTTAGCTCTTTGATTGGCAAACCAACACGTGCTTGAATATCAAGTAAGCGTTGTTGTTGATCAACGATAGAGTGTTTAAAGCGCTCTAATTTTTCAACATAAGGCTTATCAACCGCTAATTCTTTACCCAACCATTCAAGGTCACATTCGTTACCTGGGAACGATTTAATAAAGTGAGTACGAGGCATCCCAGATTTATCAACTGAGAACTCCATAATCTTACGTTCATGGCCGCGCACTTCTTCAACCATGTCACGCACACGGCTACATAAAGCTTCAACTTGCTTAGCAGAGAAACGGAATACCGTTAGCGCTTCAAGCACAATCGCTTGCAGCTCTTGATACTCTTTATCTTGCGAGCCTTTTGTTTCTAAAATCTTAGTCATTTTTTGATGTGATTCGCGAATCACAGCAAAACGTGTTAACACTTCTTCTTTTAGCTTAGCAAGGGCTTCTGCAGAGATTGCTGCGGCTTTTGCGCCGTCATCATCTTCTTCGTCTTCCTCATCTTCAAGCTCAGCATCTTCGTCTTCGGTTTCGCTTGCCATGACTGAGTCCATACCGACATCAGAGTCAATCAAACCATCAACCAAATCATCAACACTTAATTCATCTTGCTCGACTTTAGCAACCATTTCGAGCAATTCGGTAATCGTTGTTGGGCAAGCAGCAATCGCTTGCACCATGTGTTTTAGGCCATCCTCAATACGCTTAGCAATTTCAATCTCGCCTTCACGTGTTAATAGATCAACCGTACCCATTTCACGCATGTACATACGCACTGGGTCTGTGGTTCGGCCGAATTCAGAATCAACTGTAGCTAGTGCTTGCTCCGCTTCTTCTACCGCATCTTCATCGGTAACCGCTGGAGGCGCATCAGACATCAACAATACTTCAGCATCAGGCGCTTCTTCGTACACCTGAATACCCATATCGTTAATCATGCCGATAATGCCATCGATCTGTTCAGAATCCTGAACATCATCTGGCAAGTGATCGTTAATTTCAGCGTAAGTTAAGTAGCCACGCTCTTTACCAAGAACAATCAATAATTTCAAACGCGTGCGGCTATCAACAGCCTGATCGTCTGCCTTATCAATATCTTGCTCGTTTTTTAGATCTTTATCTTTTGCCATGCTTAACCTCTATCCCCTGAACCGAGAATGGTTTACGGAAAACCCGATATTATACCTCAAAATTGCTGCTTATTTTTAGCACTATTTCCAAGAGTTTTGAGCAAAGCTCGATCTTGCTCAGTTAATTCACTCAAACTTTTTTCTTTCAGTCTATCGAGCAATGAGGAGTGCGATTGTTGCTGATACATCTCCATTAATTGGTGGCGCGCACCATTAAATTCAAGCTCAATATCCAAACTTTCATCCAACAAATGCAATTCTCTTTCAACTTCCCTAACTAATCTCGCATCAGCCTTATCTTGCAGTTGATGCAAGATGGCAGCTGGCTTAGAGCTTGGGTAAGTTAAAGCAACTTGAATGCCAGCGCTTAGTAAGCGCTCTTCCTCGGTATTACTTTGCACCCACTCTAAATCTTGCTGCACAACTAAATCTGGACGCATCAACAACATTAATAAAAAACGGCGCTGCAATGAAACCGTTGTGCGAACCTGCCTAGGAGCCGCAGTCTTGCTGCGCTGTATCGCCGGCATTTTAATCATGCTCTTCATTTCATCCAGCGAAATACCGGTCAGCTCAGCAACTCGCTTACTCAATAACAAGCGCAATCTAGGCGCTTGAATTTGCTGCAAAATGGGCTCGACTTCATTCAAAAACTGAACCTTGTCTTCTTGCGATTGCAGGCTGTTTTCTTCACTTAAATGCTGAATGATGTATTGCGATAAAGGCAATGCCACTTGCATTTTGGCTTCAAACGCCTCTTTACCAAATTCGCGCACATAACTATCAGGGTCATGCTCTTCAGGTAAGAATAAGAAGCTCAATTTCAAGCCATCATTAAGCGCAGGTAAAGCATTCATGGCTGCACGCCATGCCGCTTTTTTACCCGCATTATCACCATCAAAACAAAAAACAATCTCGTCCGTTTGGCGCATCAACTTAGTAATGTGAAATGGCGTAGTCGCAGTCCCTAATGCAGCAACGGCATACTCAATACCGTATTGCGCAAGCGCAACTACATCCATATAACCCTCGACCACCAGCGCACGCCCTGCATCTCGCATCGCACGTCGCGCCATAAATAGGCCATATAGTTCATGACCTTTTTGAAACAAAGGAGTTTCAGGGGAGTTGTAATATTTGGGCGTGTCTTCAGGATTAATCACACGGCCGCCAAAGCCAATGACTTGTCCCTTTTGATCGTGAATTGGAAACATAATGCGATCACGGAAGCGGTCGTAACGCTTACCCTGATCATTTTCAACCACTAAACCAATGGTAGCCAAAATTTCACTGTCATATTGCGAAAATACAGACTGCAAATTTTGCCAGCCAGCCGGGGCATAACCCATTTGAAATTGGGCAGCCACCTTACCGCTTAAGCCACGACCTTTTAAATAATCGATTGCACGCTGAGACTTCTTAAGTTCAGCGCGATAATAACTCAACGCCGCCTGCAAAGCTTCTTGCATGCCTGGAATAGCTTTTTGCTGAGGCTTTTCTGGATCTCGCGTTTCTTGTGGGACTATCATCCCAACCATTTTCGCTAACTCTTGCACCGCCTCAACAAAACTTAAACCTTGATATTCCATCAAGAAACCAATTGCCGTGCCATGCGCACCGCAACCAAAGCAATGATAAAACTGCTTACTTGGACTGACAGTAAATGATGGAGACTTTTCGTTATGGAATGGGCAGCACGCAGAATAATTCGCACCAGCTTTTTTAAGCGGCACGCTTTTATCAATCACATCGATAATATCAACGCGATTAATGAGTTCCTGAATAAAACTTTCTGGAATCATATTCTGCAACCTATGCCCTAAAGGTCTTGACCAGCATAATCGCTTGGTCAATTAAAACAAAAAAGGAGCCGCGAGCTCCTTTATCGTTTCTAGTGATCACTACTTTGCAAAAATTTAACTGCCGAGCCTTGATTTAATAAGGCCTGAGATTTTAGCCATGTCAGCGCGACCCACTACCAGAGGCTTAATGCCTGCCATGACCTTACTCATATCTTTAATTCCCACTGCGCCAGTTTCCGTAATGACTTGCGTCAAAATTACGTCCACTTCTTCATCAGTCAGCGCCTGAGGCAAATACTCTTGTAACACACCAACTTCAAACTTCTCAACATCTGCTAAATCATGACGATTAGCCGCTTCATATTGAGAAATAGAATCACGACGTTGTTTCAGCATCTTTTCGATTGCCTCAACCACTTGCATGTCATCCAATTCGATACGTTCATCCACTTCACGTTGCTTAATTGCGGACTGTAACAAACGAATTGCGCCTAAACGCGCGCTATCTTTAGCACGCATTGCGTTTTTCATATCTTCAGAAATACGCGCTTTTAATGACACTGCAAAACCTCGAAATTCTTTTTACTAGAAACTAGTAAAGTTTTGGAGCTAAAGTTTGGTTACGAATACGACGATAGTGACGTTTAACAGCTGCAGCAGCTTTACGTTTACGTTCCCATGTTGGCTTCTCGTAAAACTCGCGAGCGCGCAAGTCTGTCAACAAACCAGTTTTTTCAATCATGCGTTTGAAGCGACGAAGCGCTACGTCAAACGGCTCATTTTCTTTAACACGTACACTAGACATAAATCTCTCTTTACAATTAAATTTTTCGGTAGAAATTGCGGAAAAGTTTGCTATTCTATCGGGTCAGCTACAAATTATCAATGATTATGTGATGAAACATATTGTTCTAATGTAGCATTCATTACTTAAATAACAGTATTTTTAAAATTTCAAGAACCATACATGATTGTTTTAGGCTTTGAATCTTCTTGCGATGAGACTGGTATCGCACTCTACGACACTGAAAAAGGCTTACTTGCGCACGCGCTGCATTCTCAAATTGAAATGCATTCAGAATATGGCGGTGTCGTGCCTGAACTCGCTTCCCGTGACCATATTCGTCGCGCACTACCACTCACGCAAAAAGTACTAGACCAAGCAAACTTAAGCTTAAAAGACATCGACGGCATTGCTTACACACAAGGCCCAGGATTATCTGGCGCACTTCTTGTTGGAACCAGTATTGCTGAAGCCTTAGCATTCACCTTAAATATTCCAACAATCGGCGTACATCACCTAGAAGGTCATTTACTGGCGCCGTTGCTAGAAGAAAATCCGCCAGCCTTTCCATTTGTAGCCTTATTAGTTTCGGGTGGACATACCCAACTAATGAAGGTCACTGGCATAGGCGAGTATGAATTGCTTGGCGATACGCTTGATGATGCTGCAGGCGAGGCTTTTGATAAAACGGCAAAGTTATTAGGTTTGGATTACCCAGGCGGCCCTGCTGTTGCAAAATTAGCCACACAAGGGGAAAAAGGTCGTTTCAAACTGCCACGCCCGATGCTAAACAGCGGCGATCTAAACTTTAGCTTCAGCGGCTTAAAAACAGCCGTACTTACCTTAGCAAATAATAACGATAGTGATTTGCAGACTAAGGCAGATATTGCATATGAATTCCAAGAGGCAGTGACTGAAATTCTAACAGTCAAATGTATGAGTGCCTTACGCGAAACAGGACTCGATCAATTGATTGTTTCTGGCGGCGTTGGCGCTAATAAGCGCCTAAGAGAACAACTTAATTTCGCTACAAAACGTAAGCTGTGCCATGTGCACTATCCAAGGCTGGAGTTTTGCACTGACAATGGGGCGATGATTGCATTCGCAGGCGCATTAAGGTTAGAAGCCATGACTCAACACATGAATAATAACCACAGCTTTACCGTGAGGCCACGTTGGGATTTAGCTGAACTACAAACGCCATCTACAAACTAAATTAGTGCTTTTTCTTGCCGAAACCAGCCTCAGTGCCATTGAGCAATTTCTGAATGTTCGTGCGATGACGCCACACCAACATGATGCTCACAAAAACCACCACCATCTCAAAATCATGATAGGCATCATCTAAAAGATACCACGCATAAACGGGTGCCATCATTGCAGCCATGATGGCCGATAATGAAGAGAATTTAGTTAACACAAATATCACTACCCAAGTTAGCAGAGCTGCCAAAGCCAGGCTAGGTGAAATAGCCAACATCACGCCCAATGCTGTTGCAACACCTTTACCACCTTTGAATTTGTGAAACACCGGGTATAAGTGCCCTAGAAACACAGCAACCGCAACCGCACTTGTAATCCACATTACACCGCCATCGGGTTGCATCACCAACCAAACTGGAAACCATCCTTTAAATGCATCGCCGAGAAGCGTCAACGCTGCCGCTGATTTTTTTCCACTTCGCAGCACGTTGGTAGCGCCAGGATTGCCAGAGCCAACAGTTCTTGGATCTGGCAATTTAAATAATTTACTGACAACAATTCCAAAGGCAATGGAGCCCAACAAATATGCGGCAACAATTTGAATGATTGCGACTGGACTGACTGGAATAAATCCTAACTCATTCATGACGAGATGCTCTAAAATCTAAAAGTTCAATTCTAAACCATATAGGCCAAGTCGTCGCATGGACATTATTTTTTTAAACGAAGTTAAAGTGCAAACTAAATTAGGCGTCCCAGCTTGGGAGCGTATGGTTGCACAAACGATTGTGCTTGATATCGAAATCGCCATGCCAAACAGTAATAGCTGTAAAACAGACCAAATTGATGACACCATCGATTACGGTACAGTCGTCACCAAAATTCGCGAACGACTCACAACAAAATCATTTCAATTAGTGGAAGCGCTAGCAGAAGATTTATGCCAAATGGTTATGTCTGATTTTGGCACCCCGTGGATCAAAATCAAAGTCGCAAAACCTGGAATTTTGCCAGGCGTAAAAGCACTGGGTGTCATTATCGAACGTGGTACAAAGAGCCGAGATTAACCCCTTGGATGATGCGCCGTATGGAGCTGTTTTAAACGTTCACGGGCAACATGTGTATAAATTTGAGTAGTTGAAATATCAGAATGTCCTAATAGCATCTGTACCACGCGCAAATCTGCCCCATGATTTAACAAATGTGTCGCAAATGCATGGCGCAATACATGCGGTGACATTGGTTTATGGATGCCTGCAAACAAAGCGTAACGTTTAATCAAATACCAAAAAGCCTGACGCGTCATACTGCTGCCACGCTGTGTGACAAACAAACTATCACTTAATCTTTTCTCTAAAATCGCTGGCCGCGCCTCATTCAGATAACGCGATATCCAGTCAACCGCCACCTCACCCATGGGGACCAACCGCGTCTTACTGCCTTTACCAGTCACACGAACTACGCCTTCACTCAAACTGACTTCAGTCACTTTAAGCTCAACCAACTCAGAAACACGTAAGCCGCTGGCATACAGAATTTCCAGCATAGCTCGATCACGCAGACCGATAGAGTCATTTAAATTGGGGGCATTTAATAGCGCAACGACATCATCTTCACTTAAGCTTTTAGGTAATGATCGTGGCAATTTAGGCGATTCAATCTGCAATGTAGGATCAACTGCAATTCTGTTTTCGCGCAAAGAAAATCGATAAAGCCTTCTAAGGCTTGCAATTAAGCGGCTCACGCTTCTTGGTTTGCTAATAGGAAATTTGAATGCCAGGTAGCGCTGGATATCGAACTGTTCAGCCTCTAACAAATCTTTACTAGCGTCCTTTTCTAGCCATATTGCAAATTGACTGAGATCTTGGCGATAACTATCTAAGGTATTGCGGGCAAGGCCTTCTTCAAGCCAAATCCGATCAATAAACTCATCTAAGATGGTCTGATTTTTTTGGCTGACCTGGTTATTTTGATTCATGTGCCAACAGCCATTCTTTGATTTTTAGACCACCCTCAACACCCTGCATAAATCCACCCAAGCCTTTTTTGGCAACAACACGATGGCAGGGAACAACACGATGACAAGGGATTAACAGGGGAATTTTATTTGCACCGCAAGCATTCGCTACGGCTCGAGGCCCAGAGCCAATTCGCTGAGCCAACTCAGAATAAGTCAGCACTTTGCCCGCAGGAATATCTGATATGGCACTCCAAACACGCTTCTGGAATGGCGTTCCTGCCAACGCATAAGGAATATCCAACTTTGAATTCGCTTGCTGAAAATACTGATGCATCTGATGCGCTAGGTATTGTCCAAATTGGCTAGTCGCTTCACGTGCCTCTTGTTGACTTGAAAACAACTCGATACCAACAACATAGTCAGTTTTAACATGAATACCAACTGCACCAAATGGGACATTAATCACGACATTATCGTGCTGAGAACTTGGCTTAACCATGTGTTTTATATTAGCCTAATTTTATATATAACAGACAATAAAAAAGCCCTAGACCGAAATCTAGGGCTTTTAATATTTCACAGCGATTTTTACTCTGCTGCTGGCGCCATAACCTCACGGTCACGTGCTTGTAATTTCTCTTTAATACGTGCAGATTTACCTGAACGCTCACGCAAGTAGTAAAGTTTGCTACGGCGAACATCACCACGGCGTTTAACTTCGATGCTTGCAATCAATGGTGAGTAAGTTTGGAATGTACGTTCCACACCTTCACCAGATGAAATTTTACGCACGATGAATGAAGAATTTAGGCCACGGTTGCGAATTGCAATCACAACACCTTCGTAAGCCTGCACACGTTTACGTGTACCTTCAACAACGTTCACACCAACAACTACTGTGTCGCCTGGTGCAAAGCTAGGAATTGTTTTGCCTAAACGCGCAATCTCTTCCTTCTCTAACATTTCAATAATATTTGCCACTTTCGTGCTCCTTCTAGTTATGCGAATCTTGTTCCTGCTTGTTTTTAAGCTCAAAATCAAGCTCTTCTAGCAGCCGAGATTCCTCTTTTGACAACGACCTTACGGCCAATAAATCGGGACGTTGATCCCGAGTTCTTTTCAATGACATTTTTAAACGCCACTGCTTAATCTTCGCGTGATTGCCAGAACTCAACACTTCTGGCACCTTCACACCTAAATATTCTTCTGGCCGCGTGTAATGCGGACAATCTAACAAGCCATCTACGAATGAATCTTCTATCGCAGAATCAGCATCACCTAATGCGCCTGGCAATTGCCTTACAATTGCATCCATCAACACCATGGCGGGCAACTCACCCCCAGACAACACATAATCACCTATCGAGTATTCTGCATCGACCATACGATCTAACAATCGCTGATCTACCCCTTCATATCGACTTGCTAATATCACTAAGCCTTGCTCAGCCACTAAATCCATGACAATTTCATGTGTCAGCGGCTTGCCACTTGGCGACATATGAATCACCTTAGGCTTTATCACGCCTGTTGCCACTTGTCTTGCTTTAGCGGCTTGAATTGCTTGTTCTAGTGGCTCCGCCAGCATTACCATGCCAGGGCCGCCGCCGTAAGGTCTATCGTCTACCGTACGGTGATTGTCTGTGGTGTAATCTCGAGGATTCCATAAAGACAAATCATAAAGCTTATTTTGTAACGCTCTCGCGGTAATCCCATGTTGGCTAATCGCATCAAACATCGGTGGGAACAAAGTGACTACATCAAACTGAATCGCCTGCGCCACTTACTCATCCCACTCGATTGGCCAATCTACCAACATTGTTTTATCTGCAATGTTTACATCTAAAATCGTTTGATCCACGAAAGGAAGCAAACGCTCTTTACTATCTTTTGGGTCTTTAATGACAATCACGTCATTGGCACCCGTTTCAAAAACATCACTCACCAGTCCAAGAACAACGCCTTGTTGGTTAGTCACATTTAATCCAATTAAATCTGACCAGTAGTACTCGCCTTCATCTGCTTCTGGAAATTCTTCACGCGGCACAGCCACATGCTTACTCTTCAAAGCTAACGCAGCATCCCTATCATTCACACCTTTTAACTTCACCAGCAAAGTATCGTTATGTACTTTAGCTGTTTCAACGGTGTATTTCTGCCAAGGCGAGTTTTTAATGCCAGGCTGGGTTGAATTGTCTTCACGTCCCAACCACCAATCTGGGTAGTCAAAAAGGCTATCGATAGACTCGGTGCTCGTTTGCACTTTTAGCCATCCAAAAATGCCATAAGGGGCGACGATGCGCCCCATGACTACCATATTGCTCACAGATCAGCTTACGACAAGTTAACTAAGTGCTGGTAATGCCAGCACAGAGCATTACTCAGCGTCAGTTGCCTCAGGAGCCGCTTCTTCAGCAGCAACTTCTTCAACTGGTGCAGCTTCTTCTTCAGCTGGCGCAGCTGCAGCGGCTTCAGCAGCCTCTTTTGCAGCAGCAGCTTCTTCAGCTTGTTTAGCGGCAGCAGCTTCTTTAGCAGCAGCTGCAAGTTTTGCTTCAGCAGCAGCTTTAGCATTTGCAACTTTAGCAGCGTCTTTCGCTTTCTTAGCAGCCATGAATTCTGGGCCTTTAGCATTGTCTTTAACCAAGCGAGCTACGCAATCAGATAATTGCGCGCCATTGCTTTGCCAATGACTGATACGTGCTGTATCTAAGCGAAGACCTTCTTGACCTTCTTTAGCTAAAGGGTTGTAGAAGCCAACACGCTCAATAAAGCGGCCGTCGCGACGATTACGTGAATCTGCAACTACTACGCTGTAGAAAGGGGTCTTCTTCGCGCCACCGCGGGCTAGTCGAATGATTACCATAATATTTTGTTCTCTAATCGTTTTTACAGAAAGGGGCGGATTTTACGTTATTTTCGAATACTTTGGCAAGGTAAATCTGCGCATTCAAAAAAAATGCTATCAATAAGCGCTTTATACTCTAGATTGATAGTGCGTTGGATCTTGCAAACCAGCATTAGCAAAGCCTTCTTTACGGAACCGACAAGAATCACATAAGCCACAAGCGCGACCCTCACTGTCAGCCTGATAACAAGAAACTGTCATCCCATAGTCAAAATTCAAAGCATGCCCGCACTTAATAATTTCAGCCTTAGTCATATCAATCAGTGGCGCATGCACAGTAATCGTTTTACCTTCAACCGCACTTTTAGTGGCTAAATTCGCCATACGCTGAAAGGCAGACACATATTCCTGACGACAATCAGGATAGCCTGAATAATCCAATGCATTCACGCCAATAAAAATATCCTGTGCCCCCAAGGTTTCTGCCCAAGCCAAAGCCAATGACAACATAATCGTGTTGCGTGCAGGCACATAGGTGACGGGGATGCCGTCCGTAGGCGCTTCTGGCACATCAATATTATTGTCGGTAAGTGCCGATCCACCAAACATAGATAAATCTAATTGCGCAGTGCGATGTGCCGCCGCTCCAAGTGAGTTAGCAACACGTTCAGCCGCTTTTAATTCAGCAACGTGTCGCTGATGATAATCAAGACTCAAACAATAACATTCATACCCTTGGCTTTTAGCGATTGCCAACACGGTTGCAGAGTCCAACCCTCCAGAAAGTAAAACAACGGCTTTCTTCATGCCTTAAACCCCAGCCTTTTCGCCCCAAAGAATTTTATGTAACTGAACCTGCATACGTACAGGTAAATGATCGCCTAATATCAATGCTGCCAAATCATCTGCTTTTAATGTGTGATAGCCAGGCGAGAATAAAACAGGGCATTTTTCTGAAATTTTATATTCACTCAAAATTTGTTTAGACCAAACATAATCCGCCTGATCTACCAATACAAATTTAACTTCATCTTGCGCTTTTAAATGTCCAATATTTGACCAAAGATTTTTAGTCACTTCGCCTGAGCCTGGAGTCTTGATATCCATAATTACTGATACACGAGTATCAACTGGACTAATGTCCATTGCGCCACTCGTTTCAATAGAAACACTGTAACCCGCATCACATAACATCGTAAGCAACTGCAAACAACTTTTTTGCGCAAGTGGCTCACCACCCGTAACACAAACAAACTTAGTCTGATACGCAGCCACTTGCGACAAAATATCTTCAAAACTTTGGGTACTGCCACCATGAAACGCGTATTCAGTATCGCAATAACCACAACGTAAAGGGCAGCCAGTCAAACGAACAAATACCGTCGGCAAGCCAACACGCGATGACTCACCTTGCAATGAATAAAATATTTCGTGAATACGTAAAGACATTATTTTTACTGCAGACTGCTACTTCTTAATGCTATCAAGCACAGCCAAACGGCGCTTAGCATTAGGAATTAAAGCATGGTCAGGATATTGCGCAATCAAATCACGTAAGGTTTTTTTCGCACCATCAATATCAGCCAATTGAATTTGGCAGTTTGCGATACTAAATTTTGCATCCGCTAATTTTGGACTTTCGGGAAATTGCATCACCAACTTTTGTTGTGTTGCCAAAGCCGCTTTATAGTATTTAAGTGAGAATTGCGCTGAACCGAGCCCATAAAAAGCATCGGACGCTTGTTTGCTATTAGGATAGGTTTGTAGAAATTTCTCAAAGGCCTCGAATGCTGGCTTGAACTTAGATTCTTTTAATAAAAGTTGTGCAGCTTCGAGCGCTTTATTTTCAGCAGTGTCCTCTACGGGGGCTGGAGCTACAACCGGCGCTTCAACCTCAGCGGTTGGTGCAGGCTGTGCAACTGGTGGCGGAGCCGTTTCTAATTTGTGTAAACGTCCGTCGGTATCTTTATATAAATCTTTCTGACGCTGCTGCGTCACCTCAATCTGATGTTGCGCAACTTCCAAATCACCTTTCAGATGACGTAATTCTTTATTTAATAACTCCACCTGGCTTAATAAATCCATTAAGCCTTGGCTTTTAATCGTATTCTCTAGTGCAGAAATGCGTTTCTCTAATGCGGAAATTGCTGATAACGCAGACTGATTCTGAGTGTCTGTTTTTTGTTGCAAATCGATAATTTGCTGACGCGCCTCTTTATCGTCAAACAGTGCTGCTTGAGCAAATTGCGAGAAGCCTAAAAAACAAACACCCAAAAGAATCAGTTTACGCATATTGATTACTCGTGATCGTAAACGATATCAGCACGACGATCTTGTTGGAAACAAGCTTCATCTTTACAAGCATTCGCTTTTTCTTCGCCGTAGCTTACTGTTTCAATTTGAGCTTCTTGTACACCAGCCAAATTCATCACTTTTTTCACAGCCACTGAACGACGTTGACCCAATGAAAGGTTGTATTCACGTGAACCACGATTATCTGCATTGCCTTGAATAGCAACTTTAGATTTTGGGTGTGCCAATAAGAACTTAGCATGCGCATCAACTAAAGCACGGTATTCTGGTTTTACTTCATCTTTATCAAAATCAAAGTAAACACTACGTTTTGACAAGATATTATTTGGATCTTTTAACGCAGCCAAATCAGCATCCGCAGCCGCTTTTTCTGCAGCTAATCGTGCAGCCTCAGCGTCAGCAGCAGCCTGCGAAGATTGAGCACTATCAACCACCGGTGCAGCTGGTTTATTCTTCACTGCATTATTTGAACATGCTGCCAATACGCTAGCCAGCAAAACACTCATTAATAAACTCTTATTCATCTTTCATTCTCCTTAAATAAACAACACACAAAATCAAAACCTTTAGTTCTTATCGTTAGAAATTAGTTCGCGGGGCCCCAAGACGGCTCTCTCACATCTCCTCCTGCATCTGTTAAGCGCTGCTTAACTCTTCCATCGCTTGAAACAGCTGCTAACGTTCCTTTGCCGCCAACATTGGTGGCGTATAAAATTATGCGGCCATTTGGTGCGAAACTTGGAGATTCATCTTGTGAAGTATCACTTCTGGTTTGTACCTGGCCAGTCTCAATATCTTGAATTGCCACTCTAAATCCTGATGAGTCTTGCTTAATATAAGTAAGCAATTTACCATCAGGCGAAACATGTGGGCTCACATTATACGCTCCTTCAAATGTGACGCGTTTAGCATCACCCCCACTTGATGGAATACGATAAATTTGCGGGCCACCACCTCGGTTAGAAGTGAAATAAACAAATGCTCCATCTGGTGACCAATCAGGCTCAGTATCAATACCGCTACTATAAGTAAGCTGCTTCAGACCAGAACCATCAGCATTAATAATATATACCTGCGAGTTAGCGCTGTAAGTCAGGACAATCGCTAACTTGCTACCATCGGGGGACCAAGCCGGCGCACTATTATTCCCTTTAAAGTTTGCTAATACATATCGCTGACCAGAAACAAGTGACTGCACATAAATCACTGGCTTTTTCTTTTCAAAAGAAACATAAGCAATTTTTGTCCCGTCCGGTGACCATGACGGTGAAATCAAAGGCTCTTTTGATGAAACAACCGTTTGAGGATTAAATCCATCAGCATCTGCCACTTCCAAGGAATAACGTCCATTCGCCTTATTAACGTAAGAAATACGTGTAGCAAACACACCTTTCTCGCCCGTCAGCTTTTCATAAATCATGTCTGCAATTTTATGCGCAGTCATACGCTGTTGAGATTGTGTGATGGTAAATTCCATCGCTAACAACTGGTTCTGCTTAAGCACATCCAACAAACGAAATGCCACTTTCATCCGATTTCCAGGAAGCGGCTCAACAGTCCCTATCGTTAAAGCTTGTGCTTGAATTCCTAGCCAATCAGAATATTTAACATCGGCAACTTGATGTGGCTGATTCGCAACACCGCGAGTTTCTAATGTTCGAAACAAACCACTACGCTTTAAATCAGCATTAATAATATTGGAGATACTGTTTTGTTGAGCACCGGCAACAGGTGATGCATCAAATGGCACAACTGCAATCGGGATTTGATTGGCCGCCCCACCCATAATCTCAATGGTAAGCTCAGCCCGGACGCCCAAAGAAAATAGCGAAATCAATAGCAATATAAAAAAACGTTGTTTCATCATCTCTATTGATTAACCTTTATCAGAATGATTAATGTCATTGTTTCTAATTTTAACAAAATTATCCATCTTCATTAGGACGGAATTTAAGTTTTAGCTCACGAAACTGACTAAACACCTCTGCTTGCGTAGGAACAGGTAGCGGCTGAGATTCCAAAATAGCCCGCTCAACCGCATCATCACAAGCCATCATACCGCTACTTTTGAGTAGTTTAGGATGACCAATCACCTCGCCTGTCGGCATCAATGAAATATTAAAAATCAACTCCGGCTTGCCAGACCCACAAACTTGCTTATTCACATGCTGCTTAATCTTATTCGTGATTAAACCCACATATTTTGAAACTTCATTTTGGTTAGCCCCGCCGACTTGCGCCACAGCAGCTGGCTTCACTTGTGCAGGTCCTGCCGACTTGCTTGGCTCCTGCTTATCCATTTTCGCGTCTTCAGCCAACATTTCTTGCTGAAGTTTCTTAAGTGCATCCGGATCAACCTTGGTTTCTTTTTTAGGAACCTCCTTAGGCTTCACTTCTTCTTTCACCTTTTCAGGCTTTGGTGGCTCTTTAGGCTTTTCAACTTTTGGCGGTGGTTTAACAGCCTCTTTCTTAATTTGAATCTCAGCCTTAGGTTCCTGCGTTGGTGGTGGCGCAGGCTTCGGTTCTGGCTTAACCGCTTCCACAGGCTTAACCGGCTCAGGTTCAACGACTGGCGGCGGAGGCTGAACTGAAACTTTAGGGGTAGGCAATGTATCCCAAAGCTCAACTTCAGCAACATTCATAGGCTGCACCGATTTCCAATGAATAGAAAATAAAAGCAAAGCGAACAAAACACCATGCACCAAGAAGGTAAAAGCACCTGCTTGCCATGCCATTGTTTTTTCATGCTGCCTAATCATGCAAAATCGCTCATTAACTCACAGGGTTTAATAAAAGCCCTGCTTTGGCTCCTGACTTCTTCAAGAGTTCAAGCACTTGAATTACTTTTTCATAATTCACTTTTTTATCCGCACTAATCACAAAGGCACGCTCGGGTTCTTTTTCAACCTGTTTTTTAATTTCAAAAAGCAATTGGTCACTTGATAACTGCTTTTCTTGAAATTCAATTTTCCCATTGGCCATCACAGTAATGACGATAGGTGTAGTTTGTTGCTTAAGAATCTCACCACCGACCTTAGGCAATTCAACCACACCCGGATTTGTCATCGGAGCTGTGACCATAAAAATAACAAGCAACACCAAGGTCACGTCGATATAAGGCACGACGTTAATTTGGTTCATTACACGACGTTTACGAAGTCTCGCCATGCTTAACTCTTACGTTGCAGAATATTAGTAAATTCTTCAATAAAGCTCTCATAACGAACAGCCAGGCGATCTACTGAAGATGAAAAGCGGTTATAAGCAATCACGGCAGGAATGGCAGCAAATAAACCAATCGCAGTCGCAATCAAGGCTTCGGCAATCCCCGGAGCCACGTGCGCCAATGTCGCTTGTGCCATATTCGCTAAGCCACGGAACGCATTCATAATGCCCCACACCGTTCCAAACAAACCAATATAAGGACTCACAGAACCGACTGATGCTAAATAAGGCAAGTGTGAATCAAGATCATCCATTTCTCGGTTGAATGTCGCACGCATAGCACGACGAGAACCTTCCATCACATCGCTCACTTCTAAACCTTGTTGACGTTTCAAACGCGCAAATTCTTTAAATCCCGCTTCAAAAATACTCGACATACCATGCGGCTTATTACGCCCAGCAGTAATGCCTTCGTAGAGCTTATTTAAATCACCGCCCATCCAAAAAGTATTTTCAAAATCTTCAGCTTCTTTCTCCGCACGACTAATCGTCATGACTTTAATGAAGATGTACCACCATGAAACCAAAGAGACCAACAACAAAATCGCCATCACTAGTTGCACAGGCAAACTTGCCCCTGTAAGCAAAGTCATTAAAGACATATCTGCTGCTGCATTTACTGGTAAATCCGTCATCATTTCTCCGTTATTTTTTAGTTCTAGCGAATCGCTTAATTAACACTCAAAACGTTGTAACATTAACTTTGGAATACTCACTGGCTTAAATTTTTCTGCATCAATACACACCACTTTAACCGTGGCCGAAGTTAACATTTCTTCACCACGTAAAATAGACTGCTCAAAAGTAATAAAACTACGTCCTTGATTAATTAAGCAAGTACGCACTATCAACGCATCATCGAATTTTGCTGGTTTTTTATAATGCATATCAATATGACGCACCACAAATAAAACACCAAGCATCTCTCGCATTTCAGTCTGAATAAAGCCCAAATGTCTCAACCATTCAGTACGTGCACGTTCCATAAAATTCAAATATTGGCTGTGATAAACCACCCCGCCTGCATCTGTATCTTCCCAGTAAACCTGCACAGGCCATTCAAATTGCATACTCAACTTTCGCCCTCTGTTGCCCACACATCTCCTGAAGCAAGCGCCTTAGGCACAGGCAAACCAAAATGTTGATAAGCTTGCTGAGTAGCCACACGTCCACGTGGCGTGCGCATTAAATAACCTTGTTGGATTAAATAGGGTTCCAATACATCTTCAATGGTATCTCGCTCTTCACCAATGGCTGCAGCAAGATTGTCCAACCCTACTGGACCGCCATTAAACTTCTCAAGCACAGCCAGCAATAGTTTTCTGTCCATCACATCAAAACCCAGCTGATCAACATCCAGCATTTTGAGTGCGGCATCTGCGATTGCAGAAGTCACTACGCCATCTGATTTTACTTGCGCGTAATCACGCACACGACGTAATAAACGGTTGGCTATTCGAGGGGTGCCACGCGAACGTTTAGCAATTTCTAAAGCTCCATCACCTTGCATATCCACTTCTAACAAACCAGCTGAACGCGAAACAATTCGGGCCAATTCATCAGAAGTATAAAATTCAAGTCGCGAGACAATACCAAAACGATCACGCAAAGGATTCGTTAACATGCCCGCTCTTGTGGTCGCACCCACCAGCGTAAATGGAGGCAAGTCCAATCGAACAGAACGCGCTGCTGGACCTTCACCAATCATAATATCCAGACGATAGTCTTCCATGGCTGGATACAAAATCTCTTCAACTACTGGGGATAAGCGATGGATTTCATCAATAAAAAGTACGTCATTAGGTTCAAGATTGGTCAGCAAGGCAGCCAAATCCCCCGCCCGCTCAAGCACAGGACCAGAGGTTTGGCGCATATTCACGCCCATCTCTTTAGCAATAATATGCGCTAATGTCGTCTTACCTAAGCCAGGCGGCCCAAATAATAAAACGTGATCTAGCGGCTCGCTACGACCGCGTGCCGCATTAATAAAAATCTCAAGCTGACCACGCGCTTTTTCTTGCCCAACATACTCATCCAATACTTTAGGACGTAAAGCTCGCTCCAGCGTTTCTTCTTGCTGACTTAGCGGCTCAGTAGCAATGAGGCGATCGGTTTCAATCATGATTTAGACAAGGCTTTCAATGCGAGTTTAATGCCTTCAGACACCCCAACATCAGGGGCGAGTTGTTTGACAGCAAGCAAGGCTTCTTTTTCGTTATAGCCAAGAGAAACCAATGCATTCAAGACGTCGCTGGCTGCTGATTTTGGAGCGCCCGGGGTTGCAGAGATGCCTTCAATCGAGAATTTATCTTTCAGCTCAAGCAGCAAACGTTCTGCTGTTTTTTTACCAACGCCCGGTATGCGCGTAAGCATTGCCGTATCTTGTAATGCAACGGCCTGAATCAAATCTTCAACAGACAAACCACTTAAAATAGATAAGGCAGATTTAGCACCAATGCCATTCACTTTCAGCAATTGTCGGAATGTTGCGCGTTCACGCTCAGTACCAAAACCATAAAGTAATTGTGCATCTTCACGCACCACAAAATGCGTCAATAAAGTCACCACTTCACCAATAGCTGGCAAGTTATAAAAAGTACCCATAGGCACTTCACATTCATAACCAACTCCATTGCAATCGAGCACAACAAACGGTGGTGTTTTCTCGATCAAAACGCCTTTTAATCGTGCAATCATACTAATCGTCCACCTTTCACGCGGAAGCCTGCTGTCGCCAACTTACCCATCCCTTGACCACCATGTGCATGACAAATTGCACAAGCTAAAGCATCAGCAGAATCAGGTTTTGGCGTCATCGGTAATTTAAGTAAACGTTTCACCATCTCTTGCACTTGCTCCTTAGCAGCATGTCCATTACCAACAACCGATTGTTTGACTTGCAAGGCGGTATATTCTGCAACGCTTAAATTTCTAATCACTGCCGCACTAATGGCAGCACCGCGAGCCTGACCCAATAACAAAGTCGATTGTGGATTCACGTTCACGAAAACTTTTTCAATCGCCACTTCATCGGGCTGGTAAGTGTCAATCACTTCAAACAAACCATCTAAAATAATTTTTAAACGGGCGGGCAATTCTTCCCTATCTTCGGTTTTTGCGCTGGCTGTTTTAATCGTACCGCTCGCGATATAGGTAATTTTCTCGCCAAGTTTTTCAATCACGCCAAAACCAGTGAGTCGCAAGCCTGGGTCTATCCCCAAAATTTTCACGACATTCGCTGGCGCGTTACTCAAACTCACTCTTCTTCGATTACCGCTGAAGTATAAACTTCTTGAACGTCGTCCAAATCATCCAATGCGTCTAATAATTTCTGCATTTTCACTGCATCATCACCAGTAAATACAGTTTCGTTATCCGCCTTCATCGTCACTTCAGCGAGCACCGCATTTAAACCAGCCGCTTCCAACGCATCTTTTACCGCAGAGAAATCTGCTGGCGTTGTAATCACTTCAATACTGCCATCATCGTTATTGATAATATCTTCAGCGCCCGCTTCCAATGAAGCTTCCATCACCTGATCTTCATTCGTGCCTGGTGCAAATAACAAACTGCCGCAATGTTTAAACATAAAGGCCACTGAACCATCAGTACCTAAATTGCCGCCAAATTTAGTGAACGCATGACGCACATCAGCCACGGCACGATTACGATTGTCAGTTAAACAATCCACAATAACGGCTGCCCCACTAATACCATAACCTTCATAGCGAATTTCTTCGTAGTTCACACCTTCAAGTGTGCCCGCGCCACGCTTAATCGCGTTTTCAATATTATCTTTAGGCATGGATTCGCCTTTAGCTTTATCCACTGCCATACGCAAACGCGGGTTAGTCCCCACATCGGCACCGCCCATACGAGCAGCCACTGTAATTTCTTTAATTAAACGTGTGAAAATTTTGCCGCGTTTAGCATCTTGACGACCTTTACGATGCTGAATATTGGCCCACTTGGAATGCCCTGCCATGACCTAACCCTTAATAGCTAATAAATAAAAGGATTTTACCATAAGAGCCTATCAAATTAGCTGTGGTAAATACGGAGTGATTTTAGTCCTGCCCCATCGCAGGTTCTATTTGGTTATGCGTTCGAATAGCTTGAATTGAGATGATTAGCAACGCCATTGCAATAAAAGCCATGCCCCATAACTCAATGAATGTAGGCTTTTCACCCAGCTGCACCCATGCTCCAATCACCCCAATTAAAGGGGCTAGCATTGAGGTCATACTCGCCACACCTGCCGCAAGTCTTTGCAAAGCATATAACCAAAGCAACCAAGCCAAGGCATTACAGAAAACAGCATTAAAAGTAATGGCAGCAAATAAACGAGGCGTCCAATCAATCGGTGGCGCTTCTATAATAAAAGCTAAAGCAACTAAGGGCAAAGAACCCATTAACATTTGCCATGCCGTAAGTGACAAGAGATCAATATCTGGCACTTTACGATGCAATTTCTTAGCGATGATTACTGCCAGCGCCCAAAATATTCCCGACAAAATCGCCAAATACATGCTAAAAACATCGCTTCCCAAATGTAATGGGTCAAATATTAGTAACAATCCAATCACAGATGCCAAAACAGCAATCCATTGTATGCCGCGTATTTTTTCACCGAGCAAAGGCCAAGCCAACACCATCACCCAAAAAGGCATGGTGTAAGTGAGTACAGCAGTTTTACCTGCACCTCCATAAACCAGAGCCCAAATGAGTAGGCCGGTAAATCCACAGGTCTGTAAGATACCTAATAAAACCAGCGTCGGAAATTCTCTTGGACGCATCGGCCTTTTCAAAACTAGCATCACCGCCATTAAACACATTGCACCAAAAAAAGTACGCATTGCGCCAAACTGAAAAGGGCCTGCATCTAGCAATGCATACTTCATGACAACCCAGTTATAACCCCAAAAAATAGACAGCAATAGCAAAGCTGCAAAGGCTTTAAGTGTTGTTGATTTTGAAGCACTCATTTATTTCTTCCTAATATTTCCAACTATCCGAACCAATAAAAAAGGCGCTTAATAAAGCGCCTTTTTACATGATATTTTTTATAAATATCGCGCCAACATGGCGTTTTGTAAATCGGCGGCTGGCAAAGGCAGCTTCACAGAAATGCCGCTACCCGCGGCTTCAGTGAGAGGCTCGCCTTTTTTATTTAGCATGCTTTCCACAATAATTTCACGATTACCACTTGGATGCACAATCTCCAAACGGTCACCTACAGCAAAACGATTTTTCACTGAAATATCAGCCAAGCCTTTTGCTTCGTCATAACCTGTAATATCCCCCACATACAAACTGCGATTAGATTTTGAATAGCCTTGCATGTAGTTCTGATGGTCTTCAGTATGGTGACGCTCCAAAAAGCCATCGGTGTACCCACGATTTGCCAAGCTTTCCAACTCACCAAGTAAATTCATATCAAACGGACGACCGGCCACTGCATCATCAATCGCTCTACGATAAGATTGCGCGGTACGTGCCACGTAATAACGAGATTTAGTACGGCCTTCAATCTTTAAAGAATCTACACCAATCTTAGTCAAGCGTTCCACATGCTCAATCGCACGCAAATCTTTACTATTCATAATATAAGTGCCGTGCTCATCTTCCATAATCGGCAACAAATCACCTGGACGATCTTTTTCTTCGATCAAATAAACTTTATCCGCTTCAGGGTGACGCTGCATACTGCCGCAACTCGATAAACTAGACTTTTCCATCTCAGCTTTAAAATCGAAATCTTGCAAACGAATCACGCCCGCAGCATCTTCATTGGCGTCATGTACTTTGTAATCCCAACGACAACTATTGGTACATGTGCCTTGATTAGGATCGCGATGATTAAAGTAGCCAGACAACAAACAACGACCTGAATACGCTATACACAATGCACCATGTACAAACACTTCCAATTCCATATCTGGACAGAGTTGGCGAATTTCTTCAATCTCATCAATCGATAATTCACGCGATAAAATCACACGCGTTAAACCTAAAGCTTTCCAAAACTTAACCGCAGCATAATTGACCGTATTCGCTTGCACTGAAAGATGCACATCAATCTCAGGCCATTTCTCACGCACCATCATAATTAAACCAGGGTCAGCCATAATCAAAGCATCCGGCTTCATCGCCACCACTGGCTCCATATCAGCCATATACGTTTTAATTTTGGCGTTATGCGGAAGAATATTGCTCGCCACAAAAAACTTTTTACCTCGCGCATGCGCTTCGTTAATACCAAGCTCAATATTCGCCATTGAAAAATCATTATTTCTAGCACGAAGACTGTAGCGTGGCTGACCCGCATAAACCGCATCTGCACCAAAATCGAATGCAGTACGCATCCTATCCAAATCGCCAGCTGGCGCGAGTAACTCTGGAACTTTCATTATTTCAAAACCTTTAACTAAAACTGCTTATTCACCAATAATCTTTACCAAGACACGCTTTTTACGACGGCCATCAAACTCACCGTAAAAAATCTGTTCCCACGGGCCGAAATCTAAACGACCTTCAGTAATGGCCACCACCACTTCACGCCCCATAATCTGACGTTTCATATGCGCATCCGCATTATCTTCACCAGTATCGTTATGGCGATAATTACGAATAGGTTCATGTGGCGCGAGACGCTCTAACCACTCTTTATAATCGTGATGCAAGCCAGATTCATCGTCATTAATAAATACACTGGCTGTAATATGCATGGCATTCACCAATACCAAACCCTCACGCACACCACTCTCTCGCAAGCACTCATTCACTTGCTGAGTAATATTAATTAAAGCCACACGGGTCGGTGGATTAAACCAAAGCTCTTTACGATAACTTTTCATCATCAATCCTTCACATACTTAGAATATATTTTTAAGTTATAGGAATTTTTTACCAAAAAAATGTTCTTATTTTCAGCTAAAACAAAATTTCAGCTCATTCACTTTCCCAAAAGGACAATATTATGCAAACAGAAACATTACATTTGAATACTTCAATTGGTGTACAAAAAACACAAAGTACAAATGACTTAAAAACTCATCAAGCAAAAGAAGATTCATCAAGACTAGAAGCCATCAAGCGCAATCAACTCGTTAAAAGTATCAACGCACTTGGTGACTGTGTTTAATCGTTACTTATTGTTAATAGGTACAACCTTACAGCCGATATAACGATTTTCTGCACTGGCCTCTAGACTCACTTCAGCCCCTGTCATATCTAAACGACTAATACCATTGCTATAAACCTTCTCATTACCTACTTTAGGTAACAGCACTTCTCGGTCCGAAAGCATCAACCAGACATTCGCACCATTATCTAAGGTGCGGATATAAAACTTCTTACCTTTTTCACAAAGATACTCGGTTGAATTGGCTGGCTTATATACACGCGGCGCATCAGCGCTATTTCCAAAAGGCCACAGATTGACATCCTTGACCTTGTCCAAGGTGCTACAAGCTGGCAACAATAATAGTGTCGATATTATTAAACTTAATTGCATCCAAAATTTATTCATTACATTTACTTTCTAAGTTTAATTTTAACTATTGTGATTATATCGTGATTTGAAATGACCGAGATGAACTAGAAGAGACAAACAACTAGATAGACTTTTTGATTAAGATTAAAATCAGAATTATTTCAAACGTTTTGGAGCATTAAAATTAAATCCTACCGTCTACTTGTTGTTTCATTGATTGCAATTCTTTTGGCGGCATGCGCCGGTGCAGGCGGTGTAATGACCAACAACACCGAAAGTGCAAGCAAACTGAATGCAGCTATGTTAGCCGATTTTCCTTTGCCAAAAGATGCACGAGTGCTCAACGACAACTCTCTCATTTTAGGTGAGGGCGAGGCTTGGGTAGGTCGATTAGAACTTTATTCGCCCCTATCGCCTAGTGATACGGTGGCGTTTTTTGTGGAGCGTTACCCACAGGCTGGCTGGACTTTACTTTCATCTACTAAATCTAAACACAGCATGCTTGTTTTTATGAATGCTAAAAAATCAATGACTGTGGAAATTGCTGAGGGCTCAGCGCTTAGCATGGCATCGAAAATTACGATGACTGTTTCGCCTATTAACACGAATCCACCGGCTGTTAAAAAGAAATAGATTTTGAACTAATAAAAAAAGCGCTTAATGCGCTTTTTTATTTCCGCCAATCTTCTGCACGCCCAATGAAACCTAGCACGATTCTTAATGCGCCGTAAACCATCCATGAAAAAATGCGTTGCCTCAGATTGCCTCGCACCCATGCTTGTGGACTAATTTCTGTGGCGCCATCTTGAAGTGATTGAAAGATACTTGCTCTTAATTCTTCCGCAAAGAAATGATCGCGCACCACCACATTAGCTTCACGCGCCAACAATAAACTAAAGGGGTCGATGTTAGATGAACCAACTGTTGCCCAGGTTCGATCAATCACCGCCACTTTGCTGTGCATAAAGCTTTTACGGTATTCATAAATCTCAATACCATGCGCTAAAAAAGTACTGTAAAAAGCATGAGTCGCTAACATCACCACGTACTCTATACGGCCTTGCAATAACAACTTCACAGAGACGCCTCGATCTGCGGCATCCATTAAAGCTTTACGGAAACGCCAACCAGGCACGAAGTAAGAATTAGCAATAATAATTTCTTCTTTTGCATTGGCGATTGCCTCAAGATAGGCTTCTTCAATATCACGTCTATGCAGCACATTGTCACGTAGTACCAAAGCCGCCTTAACTTCCTTATATTTCTGATCTAATTTCGTTTGTGCGTTTGCATATTTCTGAGGCACTTGTCTTAATTGCAGCCATGCTAAACGCTTCCAAAGTTTTTGAACGCTATCCAAAAGTGGTGCTAATAATGCACCTCGAATTTCCACGGCGTAATCCACTCTTGGAATGGCTTCTTCCGGCACGTTGTTGTCATCAATAATATTAATGCCACCGACAAATCCGACTTTGCCATCGATGACGACGACTTTGCGGTGCAAGCGACGCAAGCGATTTTTTTTGAAGGTCCAAGGTGAGATTTTTTGGCGGTAGAACATGACATTCACGCCAGCCAATTGAAAGCCTTGTAAAAAGGTGATGCTGAAATCTTGACTGCCAAAACCATCGAGCAATAAATAAACTTTTACTCCACGATGCGCGGCTTTTTTTAAGGCATTACCAATACGACGACCAATCACATCTTCTTGGTAAATGTAAGTCTCTAAATAAATCTCATGCTGGGCATGCTGAATCGCTGCTTCTAGCGCAGGAAAATATTCTGCACCGTTACGCAATAATTTAAGATGATTACCACCAATAAAATTCGTCATTTTTTATACAAAGTCGCAGTGAGCATGGCGTGGTCAGACACTTTTAAGAAACTAGAGCCTGAGTGAATTTCAGCCTGGTGAATGTGAAATCCACGTACATAAATACGGTCTAATTTTAACAATGGCATCCATGAAGGAAAGCTACGCGCATGCTTGCCTGTGTGCTGTTCAAACACTTCATGTAAATCCAATCGCGATGCAAAACCACCGCCTGCACGCGTGCTCCAATCATTAAAATCGCCCGCAATCATTAAAGGTGCATGGCTTGGCACATGTGTATCAATATACTCAGCAATCGCATGTAACTGTGCTCGGCGCCATTTAGCAAATAAGCCTAGGTGCACACAAATAGCGTGAAGCGGTTTATCCCAACCGGGCACCTGAATTTCGCAATGCAACATGCCGCGTTCTTCTGTTGCGTGCGCTGAGATGTCAGCGTTATGGCTATTGATAATCGGGAATTTAGAAAGCAGGGCATTGCCGTGATGACCCACTGGATAAACGGCATTTTTACCATAAGCATAATCAGGCCAAATAGCCTCAGCTAAAAACGAGGCTTGCCCTTGTTCTGGCCAAGCTTGAAAACGCTTGCTGTGCATTGCGTGCACATCACGTACTTCTTGTAAAAAAACAATATCAGCGGTAGTTTTGCGAAGGATTTCGCGTTGGTGGTGCAGAGAAAATCGGGCGCTAAAATGAGTGACGCCCTTGTGTATGTTGAAGGTGGCGATGTGTAGTGTTTTATTCACTTAATCCGCCATCAAATTTAGGAAACCTCGAGCATACGGTCTAATGTTAATTTGGCCAGTGCCGCCTCATGCGCTGGCACTTTAATCTGATTCACCACATTGCCGTCTACTAAGTTTTCTAAAGTCCAGGCAAGGTGTTGTGGGTCTATGCGTGCCATGGTTGAGCATTCACAAATCACATGCGACATGAACTGTACGGTTTTGCCTTGCGGTTTCATTTGCTCAGCTAAACGATTAACCAAGTTAAGCTCGGTACCTACTAACCAATGTGTGCCCGCAGGTGCATCAGAAACGGTCTTTAAGATGTATTCTGTAGAGCCTACATAGTCAGAGTTCAAACAAACTTCAAACGGCGATTCTGGATGTGAAATGACGATGCCGTCAGGATGCTCAGCACGGAACTTAGTAATATTCTGCTCACGGAACATTTGATGGACAGCGCAATGGCCTTTCCATAACAAAATCTTGGCATTTTTAATTTGCTCTTCGGTCAAACCACCCATCGGCTGATCTGGATCCCACACCGGCATTTGATCGAGTGGAATACCCATTTTGTAACCACTCCAACGACCCAAGTTTTGGTCAGGGAAGAACAATACTTTTTCTTTTTGTTTAAAAGCCCACTCTAAAATCTTAGGCGCATTGGTTGAGGTACATACAATGCCGCCATGCTCACCGCAAAATGCTTTCAAATCGGCCGCTGAGTTAATGTAAGTGACAGGCGTGATGACTTCATCAAAATCCAGCACTTTAGAAAGCTCACGGCGTGAACGCTCAACTTTAGCAAGGTTGGCCATGTCAGCCATTGAACAGCCCGCAGATAGATCAGGCAAGATTGAAATTTGCTCAGGGCGTGACAAAATATCCGCCACTTCGGCCATAAAGTGCACACCTAAAAATACGATGTATTCAGCATCGGTTTCGCCTGCAAAACGAGAAAGCTTAAGCGAGTCGCCAGTGTAATCAGCATGGCGATAAACGCCTTCTTGTTGATAATGATGCCCAAGAATCACTAACTTTTTACCAAGCTTATTTTTGGCAGCAATAATGCGCTCTTGCAATTCAGCTTCTGCTGTTGCCTGAAAACGCTCAAATTTAATTGGGGATGTTTGCATAACCATTCCGTTTATTGCTTCAAAGTGTTAGTTGATGTCGTTCGCCAAGACGGCGGATTGCTTCTACATTTGTCCAAGAAAATACCCGTTTTGCTGCTTCTCGCCAATCCACCCACTCGTAAGCCACATGCTCATTCGGAGCCAACTGAACATCTAAAGTACTAGGTAATTCTAAGCCAAATATATGTTCTACATTTTGCGTTACACCAGGCGCATAACGATAGCGCCAGTGCTCATAAATTTCATAGGTTTGAGAAAACTGCCAATCGCTGAGTGCGTATTTTTCAGCATCTAAACCTGTTTCTTCTTTCACTTCACGAATTGCAGTTGACCTTAAATCAGCATCTTCAAGTTCAATACTGCCAGTCACTGATTGCCAAAATCCGGCTTTATCTGCACGTTCTATCAGCAACACTTTTAAGTCCGCTGTATGAATCAGCACTAAAACAGAAATCGGGGTTTTAAATGTTTCTGCAATCAATTTAAGCGCTCACTTGAATGCAAAAAGCAAAGAACCAAATATCTGATGACATTTAATTCTTCGCTTTTGTAAGTGAATTAAGCTTCAGCAACTTTTTGTTGCGTACGTAAACGAATATGCAATTCACGTAATTGTTTTTCGTCCACTTCGTTTGGTGCGTTTGTCATCAAGCATTGTGCACGTTGTGTTTTCGGGAACGCAATGACGTCACGAATAGACTCTGCACCTGCCATTAAAGTGACTAAACGATCTAAACCAAACGCCAAGCCGCCATGCGGAGGCGCGCCGTATTGAAGGGCATCAAGCAAGAAGCCAAATTTCTCTTGTGCTTCTTCTTTGCTAATCTTCAATGCATCAAATACTTTTGATTGCACTTCTTGTTTATGGATACGCACTGAACCGCCACCCACTTCCCAACCATTAAGCACCATGTCATAAGCTTTAGATAAACATGCGCCTGGGTTAGTTGCCAATAAGTCTTCATGGCCATCTTTTGGTGAAGTGAACGGATGATGTAATGCCACCCAACGATCAGCTTCTTCATCATGTTCAAACATTGGGAAATCCACCACCCATAGCGGTGCCCAAGCACGTCCATCTACATGGCCTTTATCGTGACCAACTTTAAGACGTAAAGCGCCCAAAGCTTCGTTCACTACTTTTGTTTTATCCGCACCGAAGAAAACGATGTCGCCATTTTGCGCACCTGTGCGATCAATAATCGCTTGCAATGCTTTCACGTGAATGTTTTTCACGATTGGGCTTTGCAGGCCTTCTTCGTTCAATTGAGTGATGTCGTTAATCTTGATGTACGCCAAACCTTTAGCGCCATAAATCTTCACGAACTCAGTGTATGCGTCGATTTCTGAACGACTGATTGCTGCGCCATTAGGCACACGCAAAGCAGCTACACGGCCATTTTCCATATTGGCCGCGCCTGAGAATACTTTGAAGTCTACATCTTTCATCACATCTGAAAGCTCAGTGATTTCTAAAGTCACGCGCATGTCTGGCTTGTCTGAACCATAACGTGTCATCGCTTCAGAGAACGGCATACGTGGGAATTTTTCTGGCAAATCGATATCTTGAACACCCTTGAACATTTTGCGAATCATATCTTCGACAATGTTCATGATTTCTTCTTCACCTAAGAATGAAGTTTCAATATCGACTTGTGTAAATTCTGGCTGGCGGTCTGCACGTAAATCTTCATCACGGAAACATTTAGTGATTTGGAAATAACGATCAAAACCTGCCACCATCAATAACTGTTTAAATAATTGTGGTGATTGTGGCAATGCGAAGAACATGCCGTCATGCACGCGGCTAGGCACCAAGTAATCACGTGCGCCTTCTGGCGTGCTGCGTGTCAACATTGGCGTTTCAACTTCAATAAAACCATTGCTATCCAAGTGATCACGCAAAGTTTTAGCCACACGGTAACGCAACATCATATTTTTTTGCATCGCTGGGCGGCGCAAATCGATATAACGATGTTCAAGACGAACAGTTTCAGTCAGATTTTCATCATCCAACATGAACGGTGGTGTGAGCGATGGATTCAAGATTTCGATCTCACTCGCCAACATTTCCACTTCACCTGTTGGGATGTTTTTATTGACCGTACCTTCTGGTCTTGGGCGTACTTTACAAGTCACTTTCAATACGTATTCGCTACGTACAGATTCCGCAATCGCAAAAGCTTCTGGTGTATCTGGATCAATCACGATTTGCGCCATGCCTTCACGGTCGCGCAAGTCGATAAAAATAACGCCACCATGGTCGCGACGACGATGCGCCCAACCACATAAAGTTACTGTTTGGCCAATGAGGTCGCGGTTTACATGTCCGCAGTAATGAGTACGCATAATCTATCGTTCTTATTTAAAGTTAATGTTAAAAAATTGGCTGCGCATTAAGCGTCAGCACTATCGTCCATTGGTGGCAAATGCTCATGCACAACCGGTCCATGATGTGGCGCAACAACCCCCATTGAAATAATATATTTCAATGCTTCGTCCACACTCATATCCAATTCTATGGTTTCTGATTTATGCATCATCAAGAAAAAACCTGATGTTGGATTAGGCGTTGTTGGCACATAAACACTGACATAATCACCTTTAAGATGATTCTGCACATCACCACCCGGCGTGCCAGTCATAAAGGCAATCGTCCAGCTACCTTGACGTGGATATTGCACCAACAAAGCTTTACGGAAAGCATTGCCAGAATCTGAAAACAACGTATCAGAAACTTGTTTAACGCTTGAGTAAATTGACTTCACTACCGGCACACGCGTTAGCATCGCTTCCCATAAGCGCAAAATACGCTTACCAAAGAAATTAGTCGCAATCACGCCCGTGATAAAGATGATCAGCAAGGTTAAGATTGCACCCAAGCCAGGAACTGCTCGACCAAGTTGCGCCTCAGGACGCCATTCAATCGGCAACAGCAATAAGCTTTGATCCATCATGCCAATTAAAGTGCTCAACACCCAAACGGTGATAAAAAGTGGCACTAAAACTAGCAAGCCTGTAATAAAGTTTTTTTTCATATTCTGGTTTTACTTACTCTGGTTTTTACTTAGTTCAGTTTTTAATGACAAGCGCAGCCTGTTGCACATGCTGCAGGTGCGGCCTCAGTCTTTTTTTCTGGCGTAGCTGGTTTAGAGCCACTGCCTTTAAAATCGGTTGCATACCAGCCTGTGCCATTCAACTGAAAACTTGGCGCCGATACTTGTTTTGCAAACGTCTCTTTATTGCATTCAGGGCAAGCCGTTAAATTTGGCTCACTCGCTTTACGCATCACTTCTTTTTTAAAACCACAGCTTGTACATTGATAATCATAAATAGGCATAGAAAGCTCCTACTTGAAAAATAAGAATTATACCCGAAGGTGCTGATAGATGGGCATTAGTCTTGACTCCAAGGCGCTACTTTAAGTAGCAATAACATCCCTGGAATTGCGATGACAAAACATAAGATAAAAAACTGTTGCCAGCCAAAATATTCGACTAGATAACCGGTTGCTGAATTAGCGACTGTACGCGGAACTGCAGCCAAACTAGTAAACAAGGCAAATTGTGTAGCGGTATAAAGTGGATTAGTGGTGTGGGCAATATAGGCGACGAAAGCGGCTGTGCCTAGGCCGACACCAAAAGCTTCAAGGCCAATCACAGCGCCTAACCAGAACAAACTATGACCTGCCCCAGCTAACCAAGCAAAGCCTAGAATGGCAATCATTTGAATGGCACCAAATATCCATAAAGCCCGATTAATTCCGATTTTCATCATCCAAATACCGCCTAATATGCCACCAATCACACTAGGCCAAAGGCCAGCGTTTTTAGCAATCAAGCCGATTTCGGTTTTACTAAAACCCATATCCAAATAGAAAGGCGTGGCAAGCGCAGTCGCCATGCTATCGCCTAATTTGTACAGAAAAATGAACGCGAGAATAGTGAGTGCACTTTTCACTCCGCGACGCCCAATAAATTCTTGGAAAGGCTCGACAACGGCTGCTCTTAGCGTTTTCGGGGTGCCATTTTTCAATGCGGGCTCTTGCACTAACAAGGTCATGACGATGCCTGGCAGCATGAACAATGCCGTAATTAAAAACACACTATCCCAAGGCAAATGGTCGGCCAAAATTAAAGATAAAGAACCTGGCACCAAACCGGCAATTTTGTAGGCGTTTACATGGATGGTATTACCTAAACCCAGTTCATGATCGGGCAATATTTCACGACGATAAGCATCTAAAACGACATCTTGGCTAGCACTAAAAAATGCAACGAGTGCTGAGAAATAGGCAATCGTCCAAATATCCAATTGCGGATGAAAAATACCCAGAATTGGCAAGGTTAACAGTAATCCTAACTGGGTAACCAATAACCAACTTCGGCGCCTACCTCCTAATTTTTTGCCAAGCGGTAAAGCATAGCGATCAAACAAAGGTGCCCAAATAAATTTCCAAGTAAATGGCAATTGAATTAAAGCAAAAAGACCAATCGCTTTTAAATCGACGCCTTCACTTCGCAACCATGCTGGCAATAAACTGACCAAAATATAAAGCGGTAGGCCCGAGCTAAAGCCGGTAAAAATACAGATCAGCATGCGCTTATTCATCAACGCGCTAAAAAAATTGGGGTTTGTTTTTATTGGAGTGATATTCATAGGCTCAACGATAACCGAAAAACCTGCTTTCATGCCACAATATTGAAATGATAGAACTCAGTTTTTTAAGTGCGTTTTTGGTTGGCTTGCTTGGCGGTGGGCATTGCATAGGAATGTGTGGTGGCTTTGTTGGTGCCGTAAGTGTGCATTTACCTCAACATAAATCTAGCAAGCTTCCTTTTTTGCTTGCTTACAACACAGGGCGCATTTTAAGTTATGCCATCGCTGGCGTTGTTGCTGGATTATTGGGGGCGACGAGTTTTTTCTTAAGCCACATCTTACCTATTCAAAAAACTTTATATTTAGTCAGTAGTGGCATGCTGATTTTATTGGGCTTATATTTAGCCGGGATTTGGCACGGCCTGACTTATTTAGAAAAAATTGGCGGCGTCTTATGGAAACATATCCAGCCTTACTCCAAAAAATTTATCCCCATTAAAAACCTCAAGCAAGCACTGATTTTGGGTGGTTTGTGGGGTTGGTTACCTTGCGGATTAGTCTATAGCGTTCTGATTGCCGCCGTGGCCACAGGCAGCGCAGTCAATGGCGGTTTACTGATGTTAGCGTTTGGTTTAGGCACGCTGCCAACACTACTCGCCATGGGATTAGCGGCAGTAAAACTTAAAAGCTTTTTACAGAATATTTGGGTAAGACGCGCCAGCGGATTGCTGGTGATCAGTTTTGGTTTGGCTGGGGTTTTGAGACTGTTTCAATAAATTTAAGACTGCCCAGACCTTAAGCGATACATCGCCAAATTGCCTCGAATATTAGGCATTAAATGCACTTCTTTTTTATCAGTTAATACCAAACGCTGCTGCACTTTAATATTGCTTTTGCGGCAAAAATTATCAAAGTCATTAATGGTACATAAATGCACGTTTGGCGTGTCGTACCATTGGTAAGGCAGATTGTCAGACACTGGCATATTGCCAGTTAAAATTTGAGCGCGATGGCGCCAATAACCAAAATTGGGGAAAGTCACAATCACTTCACGACCTACGCGCAACATTTCATGCACGATTGCTTCGGTATTTAAAACAGCTTGTAATGTTTGCGACAGAATTACCACATCAAATGATTGGGCTTCAAAACCTGACAATCCAGATTCCAAATCCATCTGAATCACATCCACGCCGTTATTCATGGCTTTTAACCAATTAGCATCATCTTTTTCTACGCCATAACCACGAATATTGTGTGTTTTACGTAATTGGCTTAATAAAGAACCGTCGCCACAACCCAAATCCAGCACCTTAGCATTGGGTGCAACCCATTGAGCAATTAAGGCGAAGTCGGCACGCACATCAGCACTCATTGCCATGTTTTTTTCTAAGTTACCCATGGCTACACCTCAATCTTTGCTAAATATTGACGCATGATATTGTGATAATGCTCATCTGGCATTAAGAATGCGTCATGACCATGTGCCGCAGTCACTTCTGCGTAACTCACGGAACGTTCGTTATCCAGCAAAGCCTTCACAATTTCGCGTGAACGTGCAGGTGAAAAGCGCCAATCACTGGTAAAAGAAACCACTAAAAAGTCTGATTTCACTTTGGCCAGTGCAGCAGATAAATCGCCATCGTATTCTGCTGCTGGATCAAAATAGTCCAAAGCACGCGTCATACGCAAATACGTATTCGCATCAAATTCACCGGCAAACTTGTCGCCTTGGTAGCGCAAGTAAGATTCCATTTCAAACTCAACATCAAATCCATACTTAATATGACCATCACGCAATTTACGACCAAACTTAGCGCCCATCGCATCATCACTTAAATACGTGATATGCCCAAGCATACGTGCGATACGTAAACCACGACGCGGCAACACGCCCTTATCGTAATAATCCCCATCATGAAATTCAGGGTCAGTAATGATGGCTTGGCGAGCCACTTCATTAAACGCAATATTTTGGGCTGTTAAATTAGGTGCAGAAGCAATCACCAATGCATTACGAACACGCTCAGGGTAAGCAATCGTCCATTGCAAAGCTTGCATACCGCCAAGGCTGCCACCAATGATTGCAGCGAGTTGCTTAATACCTAGATAATCCGCCAATCGAACTTGAGAGTTCACCCAATCCTCAACAGTCACTACAGGAAAACTTGCGCCCCACGGTTTATCCGTTGCTGGATTAGTGCTGAGTGGGCCACTACTGCCATGACAGCCACCAAGATTATTTAGGCCAATCACGAAAAATTTATTAGTGTCTAAAGGTTTACCGGGGCCAATGAGGTTATCCCACCAACCGGGATTTTTATCAGCTTCATCGTAT
>ERZ1034363.208-NODE-208-length-40910-cov-4.704724_pt1 | contig 40910 bp, 45 predicted proteins | sample MGYA00520616_ERZ1034363 | MGnify/ENA primary metagenome ERZ1034363 (study PRJEB33736, sample SAMEA104284506) | Azolla filiculoides | biome: Urban; feature: Water surface; material: Ditch water | place: Netherlands | collected 2015-10-28 | depth 0-0.1 m ...
TGTGATAATCTTTAGGAAGTACTTCATTTTTAAGCTCAGCGAATGATCCGGAAAGCTCAACACCTGTCGGACCGGCACCTACTATAATGATATTCATCCACGCTTGTTTGTCTTCAGGACGAGCAAAGATCTCTTTTTCGAAGCTAAAAAGTATTTTATTTCGAATATCGATAGATTCCTGCGTAGTTTTCATCGAGAAAGCATTCTCACTCATTTCTTTATTTATTTTATTTTTATCTGAGGGGATTAAAGGTAAAGATTTTTTATAAATAATTTTTGAAGGAATCATATATGAAGCTAAGTGATTTTTTAATTCAAATAAAATTTCATTTATACTTAATTCTGATTTTGCACTATAAACTAAAACTATTTCTTCTTCAATTTCTCCTTAAAAAAATCAATAGTCCTCGTCCAAGACAAAGTGGCTGCTTTTTCGTCGTATCGTGGCGTCGTGTTGTTGTGAAATCCGTGATTAACGCCCTCATAGAAATAAGCGGTGTGTTCTACTTTATTTTTTTTGAGGATGGTTTCAAAAGCGGGCCAACCTTCATTTACTCTGGTGTCTAAACCGGCATAATTTAGTAATAGCGGCGTGGTTATTTTTTCAGCTTCTTCGGCAGTGGGTTGTCCGCCATAATAGGGAACTGCGGCTGATAAAGTTGGGATTTTTACAGCCATCATATTAGCAATCCAGCCGCCAAAACAAAATCCTACCACGCCTACATATCCATTGCAATCTTTGTGCGATTTCAGGTATTCATAAGCAGCAATAAAGTCTTCCAGCATTTCTTCGCGACTGCGTTTTTTTTGTAATTCCCGACCCGCATCGTCATTTCCGGGATAACCACCCAAGGGAGACAAAGCGTCTGGAGCCAAGGTTATAAATCCTTCTAGAGCGGCTCTTCGTCCTACGTCTTCAATATACGGATTCAGTCCTCGATTTTCGTGTACGACAATGATTCCGGGAAGTTTTTTCTTGGTTTCCGTGGGTTGCGAAAGAAGTCCTTTGATGGTTCCTCCGCCTTTAGGAGATTCGTAGGTAATGAATCCTGATTTTAACCTTGGATCGTCTGGTTTTATAGTGATGGAATCCACATAATTGGGAGTCATAAAACTTAGCAACGACGGCAGTGTAAGGCTTCCTACTGCAAAAATGGACAGCTTTTCGATGAATTGTCTTCTTTCGATTTTATTGTGTGCGTAATCATCGTATAGGTCAAATACTTCTTGACTGATGTCTTCTTTGGTTAGTTTTTTCATAATGAAAGTTTTTGGAGCAACCAAGTTAGTAAAAAAACGAATTACCTCATTTTTTTTGCAATTCAGTTTCTGCATTTTTTAAAGCCTATGATTTGTAAGTTGTATCAGAACATTTTTTTTAACTAATTTTACCTCACACGAAACAACTTCTCAATGGCATTATTAAAACGAATAAACAAAAAGGCAAAATCCTATTTAAGCTCGGGATTTGGTGTCAACACAAGTAGTTACGGTGGACGTTTTTTCAATAAAGACGGGAAGGCCAATGTCGAAAAACAGGGAATGCATTTCCTGCATCGCATCAGTTGGTACCACACGATGATTGAGATGCCTGCGTGGAAATTTATGTCGATTCTTTTGTCATTTTATGTTTGCATCAATCTTGTTTTTGCTTTAATTTATTTTGCAATTGGTATCGAATATCTAAATGGAATTGATACTTCAGCATCAGAATGGGTCAAGTTTGGAGAGACCTATTTTTTTAGTGCACAAACTTTTACTACAGTGGGATATGGTCACGTGAGTCCTTCTGGATTTTTGGCCAGTAGTGTTTCGGCTTTAGAAGCCTTGATTGGTTTGTTGAGTTTTGCCATTGCTACGGGTTTATTCTTTGGTCGCTTTAGTAAACCGGTTGCGTTTATAAAATTTTCTCACAACGCAATTATTGCTCCTTATCGTGATGGAACTGCATTGATGCTTCGATTAACGCCTTTTAAAAATACCAACTTTACCGATGCCGAAGCTAAAATAATGCTAGGAATGAGCGTAGAAGAAGAGGGTATTGTGAGCAATAAATTCTATTCTTTGGATCTTGAATTGGATAAAATCAATGCGCTAACTTTGAGTTGGACTTTAGTGCATCCCATTACAGAGGACAGTCCGTTGTATCATTTTAACAAAGAAGATTTTGAAACTATTCAAGGTGAAATTTTGGTTTTTATTAAAACATTCGACGATATGTTCAGTAATACGGTTGCCATCCGAACTTCTTATACTTTTGACGAAGTGGTTTATGGAGCTAAGTTTTTGCCAATGTATTCTAGAGATAAAGCGAACTCCAAAACTATTTTGCATCTCGAAAAATTAAATCACTTTGAAAAAGTCAGCTTGTAACTTTGAATTTGGAAATTCCTTAAATAGGAAAGTCGGAAAGAGTGCTATTAATTTCGCATTAATAGTTAGGTAATTAAAAATTAGCGCCTTTGTGTCTTTGCAGTAATTATATTTTTATTACATTTGTTTATTAATTTGTAGAAAATGATAAACAATATAAAATCTGTTTTCAGCATCAAAGACCTCGAAAACCTTTCGGGAATAAAAGCGCATACCATCCGAATTTGGGAAAAAAGATACAACATTCTCGAACCGATGCGTTCCAATACCAATATAAGAAATTACGATACCCATAATCTACAAAAATTGCTCAACATTGTTTTGTTGCACAATTACGGCTATAAAATTTCTAGAATTGCAGAACATTCTTCTGAAAAAATCGAGCTTTTGGTTCGGGAAATAATTTCAGAAAAAAGCACCAAGAACCACGCTATCAATGCTTTCAAAATGGCAATGATGAATTTTGATCAAGCCTTGTTTTTTAAAACTTACGCCAATTTACTTTCCGAAAAATCATTTCGTGAGGTTTTTTATGAAGTCTTTATTCCGTTAATGAACGAAATTGGATTGTTGTGGCAATCGGGCACCATAACTCCTGCGCAAGAGCATTTTATCTCCTATTTAATCAAGCAAAAACTTTTGGTCAACACCGAGAAAATTCAAGTTTTAGAGCCTACTCGAAACGATAAAGTTTTTGTTTTGTATCTTCCCGAAAATGAAATTCACGAGTTGGGCTTAATGTATCTCAATTACGAAATCTTGCTCAACGGCTATAAAACCATTTATTTGGGTGAAAGCGTTCCCATCGAAAGTTTAAAAGATATGAAGCAGTATTATGACAACATTGTTTATGTTGCTTATCTGACCGTTCAGCCCACCAAAGATGAAGTGAATACATATTTACAAGAAATTGTGACAGAAATAATGACTGCCGATTCTCAGGTTTGGTTATTAGGCAGAATGACCGAGTTTGTTGATCTTATAAAGCTTCCAAAATCAATTTCTGTCTTTAATTCCATTCCTGACTTGGTTAAGGAATTGTAATTTATTGTTAAGAAGATTTGTTTTTGTTTAATCTTTTATTACTTTTGTTAGACAAATGAAAAAAACAATTACAATAATCGGTTCAGGATTTTCGGCTTTAGCGGCTTCTTGCTATTTGGCCAAGGATGGTTTTGATGTCATTATTCTTGAAAAAAATAACACAGTTGGTGGCAGAGCTCGTCAACTTTCAAAACAAGGTTTTACTTTTGATATTGGTCCCACTTGGTATTGGATGCCCGATGTGTTCGAGAAATTTTTTGCTGATTTTGGTAAAATCCCCTCGGATTATTACCATTTAGATAAACTCAATCCGGCTTACGAAGTCTATTTTGGTAAAGCCGATTCGGTGCAAATTCCAGATAATTTACCTGATATTTTCAACATTTTTGAAAAGGAAGAAGAAGGAAGTGCGAAGCATTTGGAATCATTTTTGGATAATGCTAAACACAATTATGATGTAGCCATCAAAGATTTGGTCTATCGTCCTGGAATTTCCATAACCGAATTGATTACGCCTGTTACCATCAAAAAAGTGAATCAGTTTTTTAGCACGATTCGTATTTCGGTTCGCAAAAAAATCAAAAACAATCGCCTACAGCAAATAATGGAATTTCCAGTTTTGTTCCTCGGGGCCAAACCATCCAATACGCCTTCTTTTTATAGTTTTATGAATTATGCCGATTTTGGTTTGGGTACTTGGCATCCCAAAGGCGGAATGTATGAAGTGGTCAAAGCAATGGTTACTTTGGCAGTAGAATTGGGAGTAAAAATTGAAACCAACCAAAATGTTGAAAAAATTAATGTTGAAAATGGAGTGGTGAAAAGCGTGGTTTCTAACGGAATTACAATCGAATCGGACGTGGTTTTGAGCGGTGCCGATTACCATCACACCGAAACTTTATTGGAAGAAAAATACAGAGGCTATTCTGAGAAATTTTGGGATAGCAAAATTTTTGCTCCTTCTTCCTTGTTGTTTTATGTGGCTTTCGATAAGAAAATTGAAAATGTTTCGCATCACACCTTGTTTTTTGATACTGAGTTTGATGTACACGCCAAAGATATTTACGACAATCCAAAATGGCCCGAAAAACCACTTTTCTATGCCAGTTTTCCAAGTAAAACAGACGAAACTGTTGCGCCTAAAGGTCAAGAAGCAGGAATATTTTTGATACCAATAGCTCCCGGAATTGAAGATACTCCCGAAATTAGAGAACACTATTTCAAAAGCATTACAGAACGTTTTGAGCAATTGACAAATCAAACTATTTCAGAAAACATTATCTTTAAAGAAAGTTTTTGTGTCAAAGATTTTGTTAAAGATTATAATTCATACAAAGGAAACGCTTATGGATTAGCAAATATTCTAACTCAAACGGCTTTTTTGAGACCTAAAATCATCAGCAAAAAAGTGAAGAATTTATTTTTCACAGGACAATTAACCGTTCCGGGTCCAGGCGTTCCACCATCGATAATTTCAGGAAAAATAGTATCAGATTTAATTAAAAAGCAATTTTAATACCCAATAATATGAAAGATTTATTTGATGAAGTATCGTTTAAATGTAGCGTGTTGGTAACCAAAAGTTACAGCACTTCATTTTCTTTGGCTGTTAAAATGCTGGCACCAAGCATTAGGGAAGCGATTTATAGTATTTATGGTTTCGTGCGTTTTGCTGACGAAATTGTCGATTCTTTTCACGGTTTCGACAAAGAAACATTGATCAATGATTTTGAAAACGATTATTATAAAGCCCAAAAAAATGGGATTAGTTTGAATCCGATTTTGAATTCTTTCCAGCACACGGTTAAGGAATACAATATTACAGACGATTTAATTCAGTCTTTTCTGAAAAGTATGAAAATGGATTTGGTCAAATCGGATTATCACAGCAAGCAAGAATATGACGAATACATTTATGGCTCGGCTGATGTAGTGGGTTTGATGTGTTTGAAGGTTTTCGTGAAAGGCGATAACCAAAAATATGAAGAACTCAAAGGCGAAGCGATGCGTTTGGGTTCGGCTTTCCAAAAAGTGAATTTCTTGCGGGATTTAAAAGATGATAATTTGGTGTTAAATCGAAATTATTTCCCTGGTGTTGATTTAAATTCTTTTGATGAAAAATCCAAAATTATGATTGTCAACGAAATTGAAGAAGATTTTCGAGTGGCTTTACAAGGAATCAAAAAATTGCCTTTGGAAGCCAAATTCGGGGTTTATACTGCTTATGTTTACTATAAAAAATTGTTGCGAAAGCTAGAAAAAACACCGAGCCACAAAATTGGAACCGAAAGAATTCGAGTTTCTAATTACACCAAAGGACTGTTGTTTGCTAATTCTTTCGTATCTTACAAATTGAATTTGGTTTAACTATTTTGACCTTTTAAAACTTTCGAAAATGATGTCTTTTTTTATTTTTTTGACCACTTATTTGTTGATGGAATGTGTGACTTGGCTCACGCACAAATATGTAATGCACGGTTTTTTATGGTATTTGCACGAAGATCACCACCAACCCAAATACGCCCATATTTTCGAACGCAATGATTTGTTTTTTGTGATTTTTGCCATTCCAAGTATTCTTTTGTTTTACTTCGGAGCTGATGCCGGTTTTGATTACCGATTCTTCATTGGCTTGGGAATTTTTGCTTATGGATTGAGCTATTTTATTGTCCACGACATAATTATTCATCAACGTTTGAAGTTGTTTAAAAACACCAAAAATAAATATTTAATTGCCCTTAGAAAAGGTCATAAAGTACACCACAAACATTTAGGAAAAGAAGAAGGCGAGTGTTTTGGGATGTTGTTCGTTCCATTTAAATATTTTAAAATTTAATACGTTCGAAATCTTTGTCAAAGTTTAAAACTTTGACAAAGATTAAATCTACAAGAAAAAACAAATGTCATTATACTTATTCCTAAATATAGCGTCCTTTATCATTCCGTTTCTGTACAGTTTCGAAAGTAGAATGAAGTACATCAAACGTTGGAAAGCTGTTTTTTCGGCCATTATAATTACTGCGGTTTTCTTTATTGTTTGGGATGTTTTTTTTACTAAAATAGGCGTTTGGAGTTTCAATCCTCGTTATCATTCTGGTATCGAATTCTTTGATTTACCCATCGAAGAATGGTTGTTTTTTATTTGTATTCCTTACGCAAGTCTATTTATACATTTTGCGTTTCATCATTTTTGTCCCAAAGTTTCCTTGACAGACCGCACCGTAAAATTGATTTATTGGATATTGATGTTGATTACCATTCCTATCTTGTTTTTCAATTTAGATAAATGGTACACTGCCGTAAATTATAGTGTTTTTATTGGCATTTTGACTCTGACCGTTTTCAAAATACCGAATGTACTGAATACTTTTTTCATCACATTTCTAATCATTCTAATTCCATTTTTGATTGTAAACGGAATTCTAACGGGTAGCTTTATTGACGAACCTGTGGTGATTTATAATAATTCCGAAAACCTCTGCATCCGAATCGGGACAATTCCTGTTGAAGATGTAGCCTATGCTTTTTCGATGCTGTTGATGAGTTTGGTTTTGATTAAAAAAATAGAAAATAATTTTATCCCTATCAAGGTTTTAAACCCTGACAGGGTTGAATTAAAAAAATAAATAAATGAAAGTATATAAAAAAGAAACCGTTCAGTACATCAATGCATCTATCGACGATTGTTGGGCTTTTTTCTCCAGTCCACGAAATTTGCAGAAAATTACGCCCGACACAATGGGTTTTAACATCACCGATTTTGACGGAAAGAATATGTATGCTGGACAAATCATTCAATACAAAGTATCTCCACTTTTGGGTTTAAAATTGCGATGGACGACTGAAATTACTATTGTAAAAGACAAAGAGTATTTTATCGATGAACAACGTTTTGGCCCTTATGCGCTTTGGCATCACAAGCATTTTTTTGAACCAACAGAAAACGGTGTAAAAATGACCGATGTCGTTCATTATGCCTTGCCTTTGGGATTCATTGGTCAAATTATGAATGCGTTGGTAGTCAAAAATAAGTTGAAAGAAATCTTTGATTACCGAGTGAAAGCCGTGAACGAAATTTTCAATTCTAAATAATGGCTAAGCAAGAAGTAACTCTTTTTTGGTTTCGCAGAGATTTGCGATTAGAAGATAATGTGGGTTTGTGTCACGCTTTGCAATCACAATATCCAGTCATTCCGATATTTATTTTTGATGAAGCTATTTTGGATAGTTTACCAAAAAATGATGCCAGAGTAAGTTTTATTCACGAATCACTTTCGAAAATCAATCAGAAATTAGAAGCTATAGGGAGTTCTCTTTTGGTCAAAAAAGGAAAAACTCAAAACGTTTGGCAACAGCTTATTCAAGAATTTGATGTCAAGGAAGTGTTTTTCAATAAAGATTACGAACCTTTTGCTATCAAGCGAGATGCAACAATTTGCAAGTTTTTACAGGACAATAAAATAAGTCATTACTCTTTCAAAGATCAAGTCATTTTTGAAGAAAAAGAAATCACGAAAGCTGATGGTTTGCCTTATACGGTTTACACGCCTTATAAGAATAAATGGTTGGAAGAATACCATTCTATCGCACCAGTTCCTGAATATGATGCCACGAATAAATTTTCTAATTTCCATAAAAATGATTTTGCTTTTCCATCTTTAAACGAAATTGGATTTGTAGAAAACCCCATAAAGGTAATTCCACACAACCTAAAAAATGTCGCCACCTACCACGAAACCCGAGATTTTCCAGCCTTGAACACGACGACTTATCTATCGCCACATTTGCGTTTTGGCACCGTTAGCATTCGAAAATTAGTGAATTGGGCAGTTCGAAAAAATGATGTTTTTTTGAGTGAATTGATTTGGAGAGAATTTTTTATGCAAATTCTGTACAGTTTTCCCAAAGTGGTGACCAAAAATTTTAAATCGGCTTACGATGGTATTCAATGGCGCAATGACGAGGAAGATTTCAAGCGTTGGTGTTCGGGAACTACAGGTTACCCAATGGTTGATGCCGGAATGCGAGAATTGAACCAAACCGGTTATATGCACAACCGAGTTCGAATGGTGGTGGCGAGTTTTCTCTGCAAACATTTATTATTACCTTGGCAATGGGGCGAAGCTTATTTTGCTCAAAAATTATTGGATTATGAATTGGCAGCCAATGTCGGAAACTGGCAATGGGCGGCAGGAACAGGTTGTGATGCTGCGCCTTATTTTAGGGTTTTCAATCCCGAAATTCAATTAAAAAAATTCGACGAAAAAGGAATCTACATTCGAAAATGGATTCCCGAATTCGATTTGGGCTATGGAGAACCAATGGTCGAACACGCCTTTGCCAGAGATCGGGCGATTGCCACGTACAAGGCGGGAATTTTGAAATGACATTGTTTTTGTTTGTTTGTTCGTAGAGACGCGATGCATCGCGTCTCTATGATAATTTATTGGTAATCAAACTAATAAATTCTTTTCTGGTTTTATTTTTTTCGAACGCCCCATTAAAAGAAGATGTTGTCGTAACCGAATTTTGTTTTTGAATGCCACGCATACACATACACATATGCTGCGCTTCAATAACGACGGCAACCCCCAATGGATTTAACGCACTCTGAATACAATTTTTGATTTCGTCAGTCAGTCGTTCTTGAACTTGCATTCTTCTGGCAAAAGCATCTACAATCCTTGGAATTTTACTCAAACCCACAATCTTTCCGTTCGGAATATACGCAATATGTGCTTTTCCAAAAAAGGGCAACATATGATGTTCACACATCGAATAGACTTCAATGTCTTTTACGACAATCATCTGTTTATGATCTTCGGTAAAAAGTGCTGATTTTAGTATCTCAAGCGGATTCAACCCGTAACCGTGAGTTAGATATTGCATTGCTTTTGCTGCTCTCTCGGGTGTTTTTAATAGACCTTCTCGGTTAATATCTTCGCCTAAATTCTCAATTATGGAACGGTAATTTTCGGCTAAAATGGCTGTGATTTCGGTATCGTATTCTTCTATTTTTTCGTATCTTTTTACTTTGTTTGCTATCATTCTATTTCTGTTTGGTTTATATTTTAAAAGTTACAATTCCATAATCCATTTCAAAAACCTGTCCCGAAATAGATTTGGCGTGGTCTGAAATCAGGTAATTCGCCATTTCGGCCACTTCTTCGGGTTTCAGATAATTTTTCATCGGATGGCGTTCCATCATATTTTCTTTCATTCGATCGTTGCGAAGAATTCCTGCTGCAAGCGTAGTTTCAGTAATAGTTGGTGCTATGGCATTGATTCGTATTGAAGAAGCCAATTCAGCTCCCAATGATTTTACCAAACCTTCGACTCCCGCTTTTGCCGTAGCGATACTGGCGTGAAACGGCATTCCCAATTTCGCTGCTACGGTACTGAACAAAACGATGGATGGATTGTTGCCTTTTTTCAAAACTGGTAAATATTTCTGAATCGCTTTTACTGCCCCAATCACATTAATTTCGAAATCGGTTCTAAAATCATCGATGCTCAAACTGCTAATGGGTTTCAAATTAATTGAACCCGGACAATAAATCAAAATATCAATATTTTCGATGTCTGGAAGCGTATCTTGCAAAACATTTAACGGATAATGTGTTAGGTTGGGATGCGAAATTTCGGGTGCATTTCTGCTAATATTTATTACTTTGTTCTTTTCTAATTGTTGCAGGACAATGGCATTTCCAATTCCTTTGCTGCCGCCAATGATTACAATGTTTTTCATATATTATCTCTTAGAAATTTTGTTGTTGTTGATTTGTCTTTGTCGGCTGCATTTGAATCTACCTTTTTCAAAACTTCTTAATTTTTCGTGTTTTGTTTTTCGACCCTGCACTCTTTCGCGCCACATTCTGAAGCTAGAAGGTTTCATTTCCATACGCATCAGTTCGATCACTTCTTGTTCTTTCAATCCAAATTGCAATAGAATAGAGTCAAAAGTGGTTCGGTCTTCCCAAGCCATTTCTATGATTCGGTCTTTGTCTAAATCGGTTAATTCTTTTTTCAATCTTGGTATTTTTTAAATTCATTGACCACAATCTTTGCTTTCAAATCGAACATCAAATTGTACAATCCAAAGAATGTTCGGTTCATATAAATAAAATGTTTCGAACCTCGATTGCCGTTCATTTTTTTGAGATTGGTATCTTTCGAAAAGCGTTCGCCTAATTGAGCAATGTTTTGAAAAAACACTTCGTTCGAAAAATCGAAAGTTTCCGATTGAAAAGGTTGGGTAAAAAGTGACAATAAATCATAAAACATTTGCGTGAAATATTCGATTTCTTCGGCTGAATCATCGGTTCGAAGAATTTCCAACTCGAATAATTTATCACTAAAAAGCTGTTTGTTATCAATTACTTTTTTATCAATCAATTCGAAATAAGGAACATAAAATTCGTTTGGTATTTGCTTCATACAACCAAAATCCAGAGCAATCAATTGGTTATTTGAACTTACTAAGAAATTCCCAGGATGCGGATCAGCGTGTACTTTTTTCAAAATATGAATTTGATACATATAGAAATCCCACAAAGCTTGACCAATTTTATCCGCAACTTCCTGATTGGTGTTCTTGAATTCTGCCAAATGAACGCCCGTCATCCAATCCATCGTGATGATTTTATCGGATGAATATTCAGGATAATAATTCGGAAAAACTAAGTTTTCTATTTTATAGCAAGCCTTTACAACTTCCTGACTTTGTTTGAGTTCCAATAAATAATTGGTTTCCTCAATCAATTTATCTTCTACTTCCTTGAAATATTTATCGGAATCTTTCCCTTGAAGGTTGAACATTCGAATGGCAATGGGTTTTACCAAAGCCAAATCCGACGAAATGCTATTGGCAACGCCCGGATACTGAATTTTTACCGCCAATTTTTTACCGTTTTTCACCGCCAAATGCACTTGACCAATACTTGCTGCATTTACAGAATTGGCATTAAATTCGTCAAAAATCTCGTAAGGTGTTTTACCAAAATTATTTTTAAATGTTTTTAAAACCAAAGGCGCTGACAATGGCGGAACCGAGAATTGCGACAACGAAAATTTCTCGACATAAGCTTGTGGCAAAAAGCTTTTGTCCATACTCAACATTTGAGCGACTTTGAGCGCACTTCCCTTTAGGTTTTTTAATCCATCATAAATATCTTCGGCATTTTCTTCGTTCAATTTATCACGAGTTAAGTCAGAATTGACCATTTTTTCGCCATAATATTTCAAATAATTGACGCCTACTTTTGCACCAGTTTGTACCAATTTTGTAGCTCTTTCTATTTTGGATGTCGGAATATAGTCTATGGTTTTCATTTAGTTTTTTTGTGTTTTTTCTTTGAAAAGGAATTTTCCAAAATCGATTAGGCTGTCTAATGGTGTAGTATTCATCAATTCGAAGGATAATTTTACCGATTTTTCAATAAAAATATCTGTCTTTTCGAAAGCAGGGGATTCATCTTCTAACCAAAACTTCAAGGTTACTAATAATTGAATCCAAGCCGATTCCTGAATGGTTTTTTCTTGAAAATTTTGCAGTTTTTCGAATTGTATTCGCTCTTCATCTATAATAATCTCGGCAACATATTTCTTAAACTCACTGCGAAGACTTGACAATTGTATTAAATTTTTGAGTTGGTTTTTGTCTTCCTTTAAACTCATTACAACATAACTTCTATTGGCAGACAGAATTTCAAAAAAGGTAAAGTAAAAACTCAACATTTTACTTTTCATATCATACGTATTGTAGTTGGCGTCTTTTTGAATCAACTGAACCGTATTTTCAAAAAAGAGTTTATAAATTTCTTTTTCAATACTTTCTAATGTGCCAAAAAAGGAATAAAATTGATTTTCCTCAAAGCCATTTTCTTTTGCAAATTGATATACTGATTTTGGCTTCTCAGCATTTTCCAATTTGTGTTTCATATACAATGAAACGATTTTGTCTCTTGTGATTTCTGATTTCTTGGTAGCCATTTTTATTGTGTTTAATATTTAGGGTATAAAGATATATAATGTTTAACTATTTTTAATTAAAGTTAAACAAAAATATTTGTTAATGTTTGTATGTTAGTAAAAAAGACTAAATTTGTACTCTTATGAAGAAAAACGTATTAATAAGTGGAGGTTCGGGTTTTGTAGGCAAACATCTGACTGATTTGTTGCTTGCTAATGGTTATTCGGTTTCGATTTTAAGTAGAAGTCAGAAACAAAATACCGAACAAGTAAATTATTATCAATGGGATGTTGATGCTAATTTCATAGATGAAAATGCGGTATTGAAGGCTGATTATATCATTCATTTGGCAGGTGAAGGCATCGCTGATAAAAGATGGACAGCAAAACGAAAAGAAGTAATTGTTAGGAGTCGAGAACAATCCATTAAGTTGATTTATAATATTTTAAAAATCAATAATAAAAAACTAGAAGCCTTCATTTCGGCCTCAGGAATTGGAATATATGGAGCTAAAAATGGTTCTGAAATTTGCACAGAAAACAGTCCGCTTGCCAATGATTTCTTGGGACGCACTTGCCAAAAGTGGGAAGCCGCTGCTGATACCATCGCAAGTTTAGGGATTCGAACTGTGAAAATTCGAACCGGATTGGTTTTAGGGAAAAACGAAGGTTTTTTGAAACAACTAGTTCCTGTATTTAAATTAAAACTGGGCTCAGCTTTGGGTTCGGGTAAACAATATATGCCTTGGATTCATATTGACGATTTGTGTGGAATTTATTTTAAATCATTAAACAATTTAGAAATTAAAGGTGCTTATAATGCAGCCGTTTTGGATAACACGACTAACACTGTTTTTTCAAAAACCTTAGCAAAACTATTCGGTTATTCGATGTGGTTGCCTAATGTTCCTGCTTTTATAATGCAATTGATTTTGGGAGAAATGGCTCAAATTGTATTGACAGGACAAAGAGTTTCTTCAAATAAAATTGAAAGTTCAGGTTTCAAATTTCAACATACTTCTTTAGAAAAAGCACTCAGGGATTGTGTGCTAAAATAGGTTTTTCAAACACAAAAAGGGTTTGTATTTTCGCTACTTCTGCCACTTTCATACTTAAAATTTCAGGTATTTTGATATCGAAATCTTTAACAGAAAGGTTGAAATTGGAGCTAATTTCAATTGTTTTGTTTAGATTTTTTACCTTGACTAAGATGCTTATTTTTTTTGATTTTCCGTGAATTTTCAGTACTCCATTTAGCTTGAATTCTTTGGAATTTTCATCAATGATATTGATGTTAAATCCTTCGATTTTACCTTTTAAAGTGGCATTTGGAAAGTAATTTGTTTCCAAATATTTTTGGTTAAAATGCTCTTCCATCAAAGAAAGTTTGAATCGGAATTCATTCATTTTAACTACACTGGTTATTTCACCTGTTTTTAGATTAAGAACACAAGAAACCGTTTTGTTGGTAGCAGCAACTTCTTCGAAAAGTGGTACAGAAGCCTCAAAATAAACTAATCCAATAGTGGTTGCTATTTCTTTTTGAGCAAAAGAATTTTTGACTGCAAAAAGGAACACTATGAAAAGTAATTTTTTCATTTTGAATGCGTAAAGAATTATCTAAATTTACAAAATTAATCAGACAATTCCATATAGATTGTGTAGTTTTTTATTTTATTTTAAATGGAGATTCTTCTTTTTGAACTTCAGTAATAAAATATTTTGAATCTCCCCACCAAGGAAAAGTTTTATAGCGTTCAATGTAAGTCAATTTTACGTAGTGACCTTCTAGTTCTTTCAAATCAGAAATTACTTTTTCTTCGCTATCCAATACCGAAAAACTAAAAATTTGGGCACCAGAAATTCCTTGGCTTAGTTCACCTTCATAGGTTTTGAAAATGATTCCCTTGCTGCTAAATTTTATCAATTCGCCTGAACGAACACCTTCGCTGTAAGTTGCATTGTATAAAAAGGCAAAATAGCAAACTAGTGCTAATGTCAAAATAGCAGTAATAATGATTAAAATTTTTTTCATTTTGTTTTTGGTTTAAATTTCGTCTTTATCGGCTCTGGTTAATATGTTTGCTGGAAGCGATTTTTGAGTTTTAGCTCCCATTTTTTTTAAATTTTCAACCCTTTTTATCAAGTTTCCGCTGCCATCTACCAATTTGTTCATAGCACCTTGGTATTCGACTTTGCTTTCGTCTATTTTCTTTCCAATTTTGATTAAATCGGCCACAAACCCTTCAAATTTATCATACAATGCACCAGCTTGACGGGCAATTTCAAAAGCATTTTCTTGTTGTTTTTGATTGGTCCACATACTGTCAATGGTGCGCAACGTCGCCAATAGGGTAGAAGGCGTTACAATCACAATATTTTTCTCAAAAGCTTTGTTGTATAAAGTCGTATCTTCATTCAATGCCAAGGCAAAAGCGGGTTCCATCGGGATGAAAAGAAGCACAAAATCAGGGCTCTCTATTTGGTATAAATCCTGATAATTTTTATCCCCCAATTGCTCAACGTGACGTTTGATCGAATTGATGTGTTCTTTTAAAAAGCCATTTTTCAAATCATCGTCTTCCTCGTTGATGTATTTTTCATAAGCCGTCAGCGACACTTTCGAATCGACAATCATCTTTTTGCCATCGGGAAGATTGATGACAACGTCGGGAAAAACTCTATTTCCTTCTGCATTGGTGTGGGATTGTTGCACAAAATATTCTCGGTCTTTTTCTAATCCTGATTTTTCCAAAACTCTTTCCAAAATCAGTTCACCCCAGTTTCCTTGCATTTTGCTGTCGCCTTTTAGGGCTTTGGTCAAGTTCAAGGTTTCTTTACTCATTTGAAGGTTCATTTCTTTCAAACCTAAAATTTGTTGGCGCAAAGCTGCGTGATAATCGATACTTTCTTTGTGGGTGTCTTCGACTTTCTTTTCGAACAATTGAATTTTATCTTGTAGAGGAGACAAGATGTTTTTCATATTTTCTTTATTCTGTTCTGTAAATTTATTCGACTTTTCGTCTAATATTTTGTTGGCTAAATTTTCGAATTCTTTGCTAAATTTTTCCTGAAGTTTTTCTACTTCGTCTTTTTGTTCTTTGTTGCGCTGCCAAAGATTTTCGAAATCTACTTCTTTTTTGGTTAACTGAATATTGATGGCTTCTTTTTCGTTTCGAATGCTTTCTTTTTCGGCATTTGCCAATTCCAATTGTTTTTCGAAATTATTTTTGTCGAGTAGGAATTGTTCTTTTTGTTGGTTCAATTGGGCATTCAAGGCAATCAACTTTTCTTCTAAACTAATTTTATCCGATTGAAATCGAGCTGAAAAAATAAGTTTACCAATGAAAATTCCAATAGCGAGTGCCACAATAAAAAGCAGTAAAAACGGAAGCATATTTGACATAAAAAAGAGATTTTTTAGAAAGTAAAAGTAAGAAATAATATCAAGTTAAGGATGTCCAAAAAGATAATTTGAAAAATGTATTTTTGTATCCTAATTTAAAACAATGTCCGGACACCGCCATTTCATTCTTCACAAACCTTACGGTTATTTAAGTCAATTTATTTATGAGTTGAAACGAAAGAAAAAACTCTTGGGCGAATTACACGATTTTCCAGCAGGAACAATGGCAATTGGTCGCCTCGATGAAGATTCCGAAGGTTTACTTTTACTGACTACCGATGGAAAAGTTAGTGAACAAGTTCGGTCTAAAAAAGTCGATAAAGAATATTACGTTCAAGTTGATGGCATTATCACGCAAGAAGCGATTGATATGATAAAAGAAGGTGTCGAAATAGGTTTTGATGGCGGAAAATACAAAACCAAAAAATGCGAATCTAGACTAATTACTGAAATTCCAGACTTTGGACCGAGAGGAAAAAAAATAAGGGACGAACGTCACGGGCCAACCTCTTGGGCTTCCATCACGGTTAATGAAGGTAAGTTTCGACAAGTTCGAAAAATGACGGCAGCAGTTGGTTTTCCTACTTTGCGATTGGTGCGTGTTCGAATAGGGAACGTATATTTGAATGATTTAAAATCGGGAGAAGTGAAAGAAGTAGATGGTTTTTCTCACTTCCCACTTCTAACCTCTAACTTCTAACTTTTTTATGTTAAACATCGTTTTAGTAGAACCAGAAATTCCCAACAATACAGGAAACATTGGCCGTTTGTGTGTAGGCACCGAAAGCCGTTTGCACCTAATTCATCCTTTTGGTTTTGTCATTAATGATAAAAATCTGAAACGTTCTGGACTAGATTATTGGGTACATTTGGACGTGACGGAATATCAAAATATCGAGGAATGGATAGCTCAAATTCCAGACAAATCCAGAGTTTTCTTGATGAGTTCCCACGCCGATAAATCCATTTACGAAGCCGAATTCCAAGAGGGTGATTGGTTGGTTTTTGGTAAAGAAAGTGTGGGATTAAGTAAAGAAGTTTTGAATAAATTCGAAAATCATTTGACCATTCCAATGTCAAAATTGATTCGTAGTTTTAATATAGCCAATTCGGTTGCCTTTGTGGTGGGCGAGGCGAAGAGGCAGATTGGATTGAAGTAGTTTTATGGAAGGAAATGTAACTGTTAATCAGGCTTTGAATAGAGGAAGATGGCAATTGAAATATTTGCCGATGATTGTTACTTTTGGTTTTATTATTGGTTGTTTTTTTCTCGTAGAATATACTTTTTTAGGAGGTTTTATTATACCTATTGGATTTATTTTAGGATTTTCAATGGGTTGGCTTGTGTGGAGCTATTATGTTATGGAATGGAAAATTTGGGCTTATGAGAATGTTAGGAATATTCACGAATTACAAAGAAAAGCAGTCGAAGAAAAACTGATTTGGGAAACTGGAAGCTGGTTTGAAAAAACAGAATTTAAAAACTACCAGCAAAAGCAAAAGTTAAATCAATTAGAGAAAAAATTTCTTGAAAAAGATGTTTACAAAGATGATATTTCAGTGCCTAAAGAAACTATAATTTATTATTCAAGAAAGACAATTTTATTAATGCTAGTTGTATTTTTAGGTCTTGGTTTTTTTGGAGTTTTTCTTTTATTTGAAAAAGAATATTTGGGATTGTTGTTTTTGGGAATTGGAATATACTTTTCATTTGACCAAGCAAAAAAATTAAGAGATAAAAATCCGCAAATTGTTCTGAATGATAAAGGAATTAAATTGAAAAATGAAAATCTAGTTTCTTGGAATAAGATTTTTAATGATCGCGTTTTTAGTGAAAGTAAAGGTAAAAGTTCTACTAATTATTTAGCATTTAATGCTGAAAAAATTGCAATTGATGAGTTGACAATTGAATATGAGGAATTAGAAAACTTACTTCACGTTTATAGAGTTCGGTACGAAAAATATAATTATTAAGTTATTACAAACTTCCCTTTTTCGCTATCAAAAACAATATGTTCGTCTTGAAACAAGCTGTTGAAACTTCCTTTTAATATTAAATTACAAGGTTGGTCTTGAATCGTGTTTTCCGGAGTCATAATGATCATTTCGTCGCTCAATTGTATTGCCATATCAATATCGTGAGTCGAAAATAGAATGCATTTTCCAGTTTCTTGAGTTAGTTTTTTTAATAGTTTTAGAAGAGTTACTTTGTGCGATAAATCCAAATGGGTGGTGGGTTCGTCCAAAATGATTAAGGGTGTATCTTGCGCCAAAGCTCTTGCAATCAATACGATTTGCAATTGTCCATCACTAATTTCGTAATGTTTTTTGGAGGTCAAATGCTCGATTTGAGTCAGTGCAATCGCTTCGTTAATTTTAGCAATGTCGTTCTCAGTTAAAGTTCCAATCCAATTGGTATAAGGTTGTCTTCCCAAAGCGACAAGTTCCCAAACCGTGAGATTGCTTGGCGGTAATTTCTCGGTTAGAACAACACTTAAGTTTTGTGCCAAAGTCAAGGAATCTAATTCGTGGATGTTCTTTTCATTCAAAAAAACAGTTCCTGAAAGTGGTTTTTGGATACCTGTTATGGTTCTCAACAACGTCGATTTTCCTATACCGTTTGCCCCAATCATGGCAATCAGTTTTTCTTTTTCTAAAGACAAATTAATGTTTGAAGCAATGCTATTTTTCACTTTTTTGGAAGTATAGCCAATGCTTAAATTGGAGGTTTGTAAGATGATTTTGTTTTCCATTATCCTATCATTTTACGTTTTCGAAGCAGTAGCCAAATCACGATGGGCGCACCAAACATCGAAGTTACTGCGTTAATAGGCAAAGTAACATCACTTCCAGGAAGTTGTGAAATGCTATCGCAAATCAGCAGGATAATCGCACCCAAAAGCAAAGTACTCCAGAATAAAATAGTATGATTGCTGGTTTGAAAAACCAATTTAGCAATGTGCGGTACCGCCAATCCAATAAAGGCAACGGGCCCTGCAAAAGCAGTGATGCTTCCCGTTAAAATACTGGTGGCAAGAATAATATTCAATCTGGTTTTTTTGTAATTCATTCCCATACTTCGGGCGTAGTTTTCACCAAGCAACAAAGCATTCAGCGATTTAATATTCAAAAGGCTCATAAATAAACCAATTACGATAGAAACCGATAAGATTACAATCGAAGACCAAGACAAATTACCCAGATTTCCCAAAGACCAAAACGTGAATTTCTGCAATTGTTCTGCGGTGCTGAAATAGGTTAGCGTGCCTACAATGGCATTGGTCAAACTGCCAAACATCAAGCCGACTATTAGTATTGCCATTGTGTTGCGTAAACTTTGCGAAACCGATAAAACTGCTAATAAAATCAAGAAACTTCCCAAACTCGAAGCCAAAATAATTCCATAGGACGAAAGCAAAAAAGAAGCAAGAAACGGAGGCAAAAAACCGGCTCCCAAAATGACCGTTGCCACACCCAAACTCGCTCCAGAACTCAATCCTAAAACATCGGGACCGGCCAATGGATTCCTGAACAAAGTTTGCATCAACAATCCGCTAATCGCTAATCCCATTCCGACTAGAATGGCTGTGATTGCTTTGGGTAATCGATAATTGACAATTATATAATCCCAAGTTTCTTTGCTGGAATTCCCTCCAATCAGGCTTTGAAAAACATCTTTTAGCGGGATAGAAACAGAGCCTAAAGAGATATTCAATAGCAATAGCAATAACAATGACAATGTCAAAAAGGTGAATAGGAGTGTATTTCGGTTTTTGTTTGGCAAGTTTGTTTGTTTTTTCACCGCAAAGACGCAATGGCGCAAAGTTTTATAAATTGAGAATTTCTTTGCGACTTCGTGTCTTTGCGGTATTATTTTACTCCAATTTCTGAAAGAAATAAAGTTTGTGATTCGGCAACAATTCGGGATGAAGGATTTTAATTAAATCTTTCAAAACCCAGTCGGGGCGAGTAGGCGACCATTCGAAATAAACAATCCCACCTTTTGCACCTTTGTTTATCGCATACGAATATACTTTTTTATTTTTAAATGAAGCAAATTGGTTGTAATGTGGATTGCTTTCGCTCATTTGTTTTAAGCTTGAAAAATCTCCGGGTGCAATCCAGAAATCGGCATTTTGGGTTTTTTCCAAAACTGCTTCAAAAGGCACAGACAAACTGCCGTTTCCTTTGGTGTCAGCCCATAAATATTGGGATTGTGCATCTTTCAAAAATAAAGCTGCCCAACTTTCGCCTTGCGGAACATACCATTGATCCTGATACATTGCGCCACACAAAACTGTTGGTTTTTGAGTCACTTTTTGAGCTAAAGCCAATGTCGAATTGTATTCTTTTACAATGTTAGAAAAAATGGTATTTGCTTTAGAATCTAAGCCATATAAGGCTCCGAAGAACTTAATCCATTCGGCTTTTCCTAACGGAGATTGTTCAGTCCAATCGCCGTTGAGCATTACTTTCAAACCACTTTTTTGTAGATTGTCCAAAGTGGGATTGCTGTTGTTCAAACCAAAACTGACAATCAAGTCGGGGTTCATTTCAATCAAAACTTCGGTGTTGAGGTTTTCATTAATTCCCACTTCTCTAACTTTTCCAACATCAATTCGTTTTCGTGTTTTTTCTGATGAAATGTAATTCGTATCAGGAAAACCTACTAAAGTATTTTCTACGCCCAATAATTCCAAAGCAGGAATGTGTGTCGTAGAGGTTACCACAATTGATTTTATCGGAATTTGAATTAGCGGAAATTGCTTCAAACTATCCGGAATAAGTCCGTTTTTTTCTTGAAGAATATAGGTGAAATTTTCTTTGGCTTCTGGCCAAGGATTGGTGATTTTTAGGATTGTAAAACCTTGGTGTTTATAGATTTCCAGTCCTTTGGCATACTGAATTTCATTTTCTGAAGTAGCAATTGTCTTTTCCTTTTTTGAATTTTCTTTGCATTGAATGAACAACAAAAAGGCTAAAAAGTAAAACGCAGTATTTTGAATGGATTTCATTTAATGAATTTTTTACAAAAGTATTGTTTTGTTGGCACAAAAATAACTTTGTGTAACTTTTGATACATTTTTGGCAATGCAAAGAAAGTAATTTTGCTAGAAACTATCTATGAGAGACAATTCAAACACTTTTATGTATGTCGTGGCAGGAATTATAGTCTTGCATTTTTTAGTTGGATTTATTTGGTTGATTGTCAAGCTTTCAAAAAAGAAAGAAAACAAAGAGGATTGATTTTATTTTTTTATTCAAAACTTAGAACTACATTTGTAGCCGTATTGAGGTTGCTGTTTTATTTTTTTGAAACCGCATTAAAAGGGAATCAGGTTCAAAACCTGAGCTGTACCCGCAACTGTAAGCTAAAAAGCTTGTTGTTATCTACAAAACCACTGAGTTAACTGAATTTATTTCAGTTTCTTGGGAAGGTAAACAACAAGACGCAAGCCAGGAGACCTGCCTAATACATCGAGTATCAAACTTTCGGGAAAAAAGGTTTGGGTATGGGTCATTCTATGCTTTTCTCCCATTTTTATTATTAAAAATGTTTTATTAAAATGAACAACAAAATCGTTCGTATTAGTGCGTTATTCGTACTAATGACTAACTGTGTATTTGCGCAACAAAAAGACAGTATTGCATCCAAAACTGAATTGGATGAAGTAGTAATTTCGGATTCAAAATTTGCTTTAGCAAAGGAAAAATCAGGAAAAATAATTACTAAAATAACTTCCGAAGATTTGAAAATGAAGGAAGGACAAAGTGTAGCTGCCATTCTAAATTCGGTTGCTGGTGTCGAAATTAATGGAAGCCAAAGTGCTGCCGGGAAAAATTTGGGTTACTACATTCGTGGTGGAAAAAGCAATCAAGTCCTGATTCTTATTGACGGAATTCCGGTTACCGATGCTTCGGGAATTAGTTTTGAGTATGATTTGCGTTTGCTTCCAGCAGAACAAGTGGAAAATATCGAAATTATGAAAGGTGCTTCAAGTACTTTGTATGGAACGGGTGCTGCGACAGGTTTAATCAATATCCGTTTGAAAAAAGCAGGCAAAAAAGCCATTCAAGGAAGTGGCTATTGGAATTTGGGAACCTATAACACGGCTTCTACTTCAAAAACTAATCCACAGGATTACAATCAAGGGTTTTCGGTAAATGGAAACATCAATAAAGTGAATTATTTTGCCTCATTGAATAGTACAGAGATTACAGGAATGTCGCAAATTGCTGAGCCAAATGAAAACATCAAATATGAAGCCGATCGTTTTTCGAGAATCAATTATTTTGGGAAAATTGGCTATAAACCGACCAATAAATTGAACTTGGATTTCTTTGGAAACTACGACAAAATTGACAATGATTATGATGGAGGCTTTGACAATACAGGAGCTAACGATGTAATTCAAAATCATTCAAAATCAGAACAATTTCGTTTTGGATTCTTGCCAAAATACAAATACAATAAAGGCGAATTTGTTTTGAATTCAAGTTTTAACAAAATGGTGCGTTCTTATGATGAATTGGATTCTTATTCAGGAACAGTTGGATTGTCACAATACGAATCCAGAAGCGTGAATGTGGATGCCTACAATAAATACGAGATTGCAAAATCATTGTTTTTGGTAGCTGGAGCACAATACCAGTTTCACGATATGAACAGTGAAACGCCTTATGGTGGTGTTGCCAAAGAAAATGCCAAATTCAATATGATTGACCCTTATGTTACGGGAGTTTATACTTCGAATTTTGGATTGAATGTCAATGCTGGAGCACGATGGAACATTAATAGCGAATACGGAAATCAAGTGGTTTATAATTTGAATCCATCTTATGATTTTAAAGGATTTCCGTTAAAAGTTTTGGCTTCTTATAGCACAGCATTCGTGACACCAAGTTTGTATCAATTGTATTCTCCTTATGGAAATACGGCTTTGACACCAGAAAAAAATACTACTGCCGAAGCAGGTTTCGAAACGAATCTTATAGATAAAAAAATCAAATTTTCTGCCGTAGGGTTTTATCGAGAACAAACTGATTTTATTGGTTTTTCTTCGGCTTATAAATATATCAATATTGAAGGAACCAATAAAGCCAAAGGTGTTGAAACCGAAATTACTTTGGCTTTAAGCCAAAAATTAAAATGGATTTCCAATTATACTTTTACCCAAGTCGATAAAACTTTGGATAGATTGATTCCAAAACATAAAGTGAATTCGTCTTTGGATTATCAAATTTTTACAAGAACTACTTTTAATGTCAATTATCAGTACGTTGATGGTAGAAATGATGCTTTCTTCGATGGGAATACTTATGGAACTAATGTTGTAGTTTTGGGTTCATACCAATTGGTAAATGCCTCTTTGAATTATGAATTAATCAAAAATAGATTGAGTATTTTTGGTGCGGCTACTAATCTTTTAAATGAAGAATTTGTTGAAAATGTAGGATACAATACTTTGGGAAGAAACTTTAAATTAGGATTAAATATTAAGTTGTAATTTTAAGATTTAACAACCATAAAAAAGGCTTTCAGTGATGAAAGCCTTTTTTGCATTTATGTTTTTTTTATTCCAAAGCTTTCAATAGACCTTCGGGAGCTTTGTCTAAATACATTTGATTTTGAATTCCGTTTGTAGATTTTGAATCTTTGAAATAATCAAATTGGACACCAGGAACGGTTTGTTTTGTTTTTGCAGTTCCAGTGATTTTGCCAACAGCAAGATTTAACAAAGGTTCTGAAGTACTGCCAAGAACATCAAGAGTGCTTAGTGTTTCTTTTAATTGAAAGGTTGGAACTAAACCACTTTGATAGTCCCCATAACCTACTGAATTGACAATTTTCAGCACCAAAGGTTGCATCGCATAACGGTGATTTGGATTTCTATTTTCTTTTCCAAAAGTTGGTGAGTCATATAAAGTAACTGAGCCTACATTTTTACCCACAGTAACATCGCCTATTTGAACCACATTAATATAAGGTTTCAATCCATTAATTACCAACTCGCTTGCCGAAGCTGTTGCTGCCGAAGTTAGAATATATATTTTGGTCATATTTAGACTATTAATAGGTGTAGTTCCCATTTTGTCAACAAAAAGATTTTTTAAGGATTCAGGGTCATTGGCATTAAAATAGGATTCTATTTTAGCATTCCATTGCTCCTTGGCAAATACTTTTCCTGTAAAAGTTCCTGTAATCATACTAGCCAATCTCGTTGCAGTTTGAATAGAACCGCCACCGTTGTATCTTAAATCAAGAACTAAATCGGTAATTCCTTGTGATTTTAATGTTCCAAAAGCATCATTTAGTTGACTGTCATAATTTGAATAAAAACCATTGTACATCAAATAACCAATTTTATGTGAACCAGAAACAATAACTTTATTAATTAATATTGGATTTTCGTCCAAAACAGTTTTTGTCAACGCTACTGATTTTCCGTTTGGAGTAAAAGCACCGCCATTGATGTCGGCCATATTTAAAGTATAGTCATTGTTGGAGCCAAAGAGTAGTGCTTGGTAATTGTTTATAGTAAGTTGAGTTCCATTTACACCATAAAAAATATCGCCACGTTTGATGTTTTTTGTAGAGGCATCCGAACCGGGTATAATATAGCGTACCCAACCAAATATTTCTGATGAACCTGTAGATTTTCGGCTTAGGCCAAATTCTACTCCGTTATTATTAGTAGTCCCTTGAAGTTGCCCTTCTAATTCTAGATAATCGTTTACAATCCAGCTAAAACGATCAACCGCTTCTGTAGCAGGATAAAGGCTTTCGGGTTTGTAAAGTAAACTTTCAAATAAATTTTCGGGTTTTGAATAGCCCTTCAAAAACGAGTTTAATTCTGTCTGATTTTTGAATTTAGCATCCGATAAATTAGGCACATCGGCTTGCCATAAATAGTACAAATTCAGTCCTTTCCATATAAAATCGTTAACTTCTAAGCTAACAGGAGCAGCCACATCGTCTTGGTCTTGACAACTTTGAAAAACTAATGAAGCTAAAAGAAATACAATTATAAATTTGAAAGTTGTTTTCATATTTTGAATTTGATGGGTCTAACGTAAAAGTACGAATTTAAAATTTTAACATTATCTTTATTAGCAAAAGTTATTCCAACTTAATAATAAAATCATAAAATTTAAAATTTTATTGTATTGGCACAGCCTTTGTTATTATTTTGCTATATTTATAAAATAGTATAACACAAAAAAATGAAAAAAATTATAGTAACAGCAGTATTAGTTTTGGTTTCGAATGTGTTTTTCGCACAATCGGTTTTTGACAAATATGAAGGTCAGGATGATGTGGCATCGATTATCGTCAACAAAAAAATGTTTCAAATGATGGGAAGCGTAAAAGTGGATGCCAAAGACAAAGAAACTCAGCAATATCTTGACTTGATGAAGAAATTAGACAATCTTAAGGTTTTTTCTACATCGAATACTAAAGTTTCGTCTCAAATGAAAGTAACAGCAGATCAATATTATAAAACTGCAGGTTTAGAAGAGTTGATGCGAGTGGATAATGGGGATAAAAATCTTAAAATTTGGGTGAAATCTGGAGCAACAGAAAATCAAATCAAAGAGCTTTTAGTTTATAATGCTGGTGCCAACAAGGAAAACCAAACGGTTTTAATGTCGTTGACAGGTGATTTTACTCTGAACGAAATTGCGGTTTTAATTGATAAAATGAAAATTCCTGGCGGCGTCGATTTAAAAAATGCAATTAAGGGAAAATAATCTTTTAGTTGATTGTATAAATAAAAAAAAGAGCAACCTCAATTGAAAGTTGCTCTTTTTTTGTTTGAATTATTCAAAGTCTAGAGTGTTTTGTATAAATCAATGCTTTTTTGTGAAATTTGAGATAATTTATATTTTTTGAATAGCATATCGAAGTACAATTTCGATTTTTGAAAATCTTTGTCATTGTAATAATAAAAACCTAAATATTCAAACATTTCAATAGAAGCATATCCTTTCTCGATAATCCTTTCATAAGTTTTTCGAACGTCAATAAGAGCTACTTTTTGTTTGCTAATAGAATCGTAAATAACGGTTTGAGATTTGACTTCGAAAGTTGTCAATGCAATCAATGAAAATGTCAAAAACAATGTTTTATTTATTTTTGATTTCAATGTAATTTTGGTTTGCATTAATACAATTTAAATTAATGAGGGCAGCTAAATTACATTTATATAATCAATATGCAAATTTCTGAGTACTATTTTTATTAAAACCTTACTAATTTTGATTTTTTAAAGAAATGTATGATTTTTTGGTGTAATAGTTATAAAAAAAATCCTAACAACATAATTTTAAAGTTATTAGGATTTTAATTTTGACTAAAAAGTGACCACGGTGGGATTGACTTCGTCTTTCCCACAAAGCACCGCTTTGAAAACAAAGAAGGCATAAAAAATAGTCTAAGCAAGCTTACTATTTCTTATGCCTTCTTTGTTTATTCGTGACCACGGTGGGATTTGAACCCACACGCCCTTACGAGCACCACCCCCTCAAGATGGCAAGTCTACCGTTTCTCCACGTGGCCGAAAATAAGTAGAGACGTTGCAAGCAACGTCTCTATTTTAATTGTGACCCGACTGGGGCTCGAACCCAGGACCCCATCATTAAAAGTGATGTGCTCTACCAACTGAGCTATCGAGTCATTGATTCAAGAAAAGTATTTGATAATCACAAATTTTGTGACCCGACTGGGGCTCGAACCCAGGACCCCATCATTAAAAGTGATGTGCTCTACCAACTGAGCTATCGAGTCTTTTTCTTTTCTTGAATGCGGGTGCAAATATAAGGGCTTTTTTTATATTTTTCAAAGCTATTTTATTATAAATTTGCTTTTTTTAATCAAAAGAACTTAATGCCTTATATTATAAGGCTTTATTAATATGAAAAAAATTATTTTATTAGGTTATATGGGTTGTGGAAAGTCCACAATTGCCAATAGATTGTCAAAAATCACCGAAATTCCTTTCGTAGATTTGGATAAAAGCATCGAGGAAAAAACGAATTTGACTATAAATGAAATTTTCGAACAACAGGGGGAAATTTATTTTCGAAAGTTGGAGCGCGAAGTTTTGATTGATTTGTTAAACGCTTCTGGCGATATGATTATTGGTTTGGGAGGCGGTACTCCTTGTTATGCAAATAATCACGAATTGTTGAAAGGCGAAAATATTGTGTCGATTTACTTAAAGGCTACGGTTGATACTTTGTTTGAAAGATTGGTTTCTAATAAAAGCAAGCGCCCGCTTATTGCCAATAAAACTGATGATGAGATGAAAGAATTTATCGCTAAACACCTTTTCGATAGAAGTTTTTATTACAATCAGGCACAATATAAATTGGCTATCGATGGCAAATCGAAAGACGAAACCACTCAAGATATTTTGGATATTTTAGCATAAATATGCATAATTTTCGCCGTTTTCATTAAAGACAACTTCAACGTTGTCTAATGAAGATGTCGAAAGCGAAATACCTTTAAAATCGGCTTTTACAGGATATTTTTTATGATTTCGATCTACAAGTACGGCAGTTTTGAATTTCTTTAGAGGCACATCTAGAAAATGTCTAACGGCATAAATTAAGGTTGTTCCTGAATTCAAAACATCATCTACTAAGACTAAACCTTTATTCGAATATTCTTCTTTGGTTAATGACGTTTTTACTATTGTTTCGGGTTGATGTTTGTTAATGTGTACTTCACAAAGCGAAACTTTGAGTGGAGAAATGGTAAGCAGCACCTCGGCGATTTTATTAGCAAATGAAAAGCCATTGGAAGTAATTCCAGCAATCACAATTTCTTCTTCATCTACAAAAGTTTCAAAGATTTGGTAAGCAATTCTTTTGATTTTATGTTCAATTTCCTGATTCGTAAGTATGATGTTTTTGCTCATTTTTTTAGGTATTGGGTTCTAGGTGTTGGGTCAAATTTCGTAAAAAAATATCGTCTGTCAACTTTAAATTTTTTTATTCTTCATCGCTTTGTATTTCATTGCCATAATCATCAATGTCACGTCTGTCTTTTTTGGTTGGTCTTCCCGTTCCATTTTTTCGATAATGCTCTTTCGATAATTTTAATAATTCTAAATGTTCATAGACTTCGGCTGGTGTTTCGTTTTTTCGATACACATCCACTAATTTGGCTCCAACACGATTGTCTGGAATATCCAGAACGGTTATGATTTGGGTGATTTGGTCTTTTCTGAACGTAATTTTATCAGTAGGAAAAACTTCCTTCGATGGTTTGGCAATTTGCCCATTTACAGTAACATGATTTTTTTTACAGGCTTCGGTAACCATATTTCTGGTTTTATAATATCGCACGCACCATAAATATTTATCTATTCTCATATATTTTCCAAAATCGAAGTTAAATTCTGCACAAAAATAAATCAAAATTGTATCTTGCGCACTTAAAAAATTAGTTATAATGAACAAATTTAAGCTTTATTTTATAGTATTAATTACATCACTTTCTTTATTTTCATGTCACAAGAATGATACTGAGCCCATTGAGCCACCACGAGATTTTGCAGTTCAATATGCTACAGACATTGCCAATATTGAAGACTATTTGAAAACTAATTATTTCGAGGTAGTTAATCATTCAGGTTATGCTGATGATCAGGATGTTACTATTGCTAAATTGCCTACAGATGGAAGTAAGGTTTCGATAATGTCTTATTTAGATGCGCCAACTTACCCTAAGCTATTAAAAAAAGAGGTGAATCTTCATGGTATTAAATACGCAATATATTATTTGGTTTTAAGACCAGGAGTAGGTATTTCTCCTTGTAATGTTGATGGTGTTTTAGCCTCATACCGAGGAACATATTTAAGCCGTAGTACTGCTACAGCAACAACTCCATCAGAACTTACGGCGACTTTTTTTGAAGAAGTGAAAAATCCACAATCCTTTTTAAGTCTTAATGGTGTGATTACTGGATGGAGTGAGACTTTTCCACTTTTTAAAACAGGGACAGCAGTTATAAATGCTGATGGAACAGTAACTAACACTGATTTTGGTGCGGGAGTTATGTTTCTTCCTTCTGGACTTGGATATTATAGTTCGGGTTCAGGTTCTATTCCTGCCTATTCTCCTTTAGTATTTAGTTTTAAATTGTACGACATTCAACGATTGGATCAAGATAATGATGGTGTGTTTTCATTTCAAGAAGACAGAGATGGTGATGGATTTATGTATGATTATAGAAGTACAGTTAATTATCCAACCGCTCCTGCTGATTTAATTAAATACGCCGATGATACTGATAAAGATGGGATACCTGATTATCTTGACTTAGATGACGATGGAGATAACTATACTACCAAACTAGAGATCACAAAACCAGATGGGACTAATTCAGGTTTAAGTCTTTATTTTCCTTATGATCCTATTGTTGATAATCCGTTGACTACTGTTGTAGAAACTGAGACCAAAGGAATTCCTTCTTATTCAGCCGCTGGAACTCCAGATTACACATCACCCGGAAGATTAAGAATTCATCTTGATAAAGATCATCATACTGCAAAACCTTAATTAGGTGTAATTTAAAATACAAAACCTCGAAAGATTAGTCTTTCGAGGTTTTTTTTGGGCAAAAATGAAATGTTTTTTATTTTATTTCTTCGTATTCTACTTCTTCAATAGAATCAGAATTATTTTTCTTTAAGGGAATCGAACAACCTTTAGCACCACAACAACCTGTATTGGTTATGGCTTGAAATATAAAAAAGGCTGCAAAAAAACCGCTTAAAATACTGAGGGTTTTTACTGCTTGAACGGCAATATAAATTCCAAGGCCCAAGCGTATTATTCGCATGAAATTCCAATCTGTGAGTAGGGTTTCTTTATCCATTATATTTTATTTTGTAAACTGCTCCATCCGCCACCATTATAAACTTGAGTAAAACCATTGGCTGTCAAAATACTTTTTGCCGAAGCACTTCGCATTCCCGAAGCACAACAAGTGATGATAGGGGTGTTTTTGTCTTTTAATTTCCCTAAATTATTTCTCAAAGTATCTACTGAAATATTGATAGAGCCTTTGATGTGTCCGCCATTATATTCTCCTTTAGAACGTACGTCTAAAATTATAGCTCCATTTTTAATCAATTCGGAATAGTTTACGCTAGGTCCAATACCGAATATTTTTTTTAAAGTGTTAATCATTTTTGTTTAGTTGTTTTTTGATTTAAAATAGTTTACGTCAAGCCACGAACCGCCATTATAGCATTCAATATTGTTTTGAGACAAGTAGTTTTGCGCTTGACCGCTACGCATTCCTGAGGCACAGCACAAAATAAGTGGTGCTTTTAGTGCTTTCAATTCTTCCATTCTTGCTGGAATTTCATTCAGAGGTATGTTGATCGAACCTGCTACACTGCCGCCACAAAATTCTTCATAGGTTCTTACATCTACAATAGTGCCTAGATTTGCTGCGATTATTTTTTCCATTTCCATTTATTTTCCATTTAAATTTTAAAAAAACGTACTGAATTTATTTGGCAAAAGTAAAGTGAGAATTGTTTGCAGACAGTAACTTAGGTTACACAAAGGAAAATTTAGGTTAAATTTGGGAAAATGGTATAAAAAATCCGAAGTTTTAGGCTTCGGATGGAATGATGAGATTTTTCTAATCGTTTTATTAAGTTTTATATACTTTGTCCAAAAGTCAGCAAGTTGTTGTCTGGGTCAAGAACAGAAAATTCCTTTTGTCCCCAAGGTTTTATTGCTAATTGTCCGTTGGGATGAATGCTTGTTTTATTGTCCAACAAAGTTTGGTAATAGTTTTCAATATCATTTGTTCTAATGTAAACCTGACCATAGTTTTCTTTTGGATCCAATGTTTTGAACTCAAAAAAATGAATTTGAATATTGTCTTTTTGCATCATTAAATAGCCATCAAAGTCAGCGCTTCCAAATTCTTGAAAGCCTAAGTTATTGCTGTAAAAGTTCCTTGTTGCCTTTTTGTCTCGCATTGGTAACTTTGGATGAATAGCTGTGAGCATAGTTGATGGATTTATTTTTGATCAGTTTTTTTGTTGTAATTAAGGAGTTGGAGTGGGCACGGATTGCAAATCCGCGCTATCGGGTGAATGGCTGTAAGCATTGTTAATGGACTGATTTTTTATTTCAATTATTGTTTTATATCATCTGCTAGCACAAACTAGAAGCTTGCACTGTCGGAGGGATGTTTATTTTATATTTCTCCGTTTCTTATTTTTCGTTTTTTCTCCATTTCTTCGCTAAAAAAAGTATCGATTGTTATTTTATTTTCTAATAATTGCCATTCTTCATTTTTTGGAAAATGTTCTAAAATAAAATCATTTGGGTCATCGAATAAATATCTTGAACACCAACTTTTAACATATTCTCCGTTTAAAAATAAACCTCCAGCTCCCCAAGTTGAATCTATCAGTTCCCATTTATCATATAGTTTTACTGCATTCCAATCGTGATTAGTTTCAGTTAAGCTTTCACCTTTATAACCTTCTCCTTTGGCATAACCTTCAATTATTACACATTTTATTTGGGCATTGTCACAAATTGCTTTAAAAAGTCTTGCATATCCAGCACAAACTGATTTTCTGTTTTCTAAAGTTGCAATTGCAGAAACATCAATTTGTCTTTTGTTGTTAAAAGCATCCAAATCATATTCTATATTTTCGGCAATCCAAAAATAAATTCTAGTTACAATTTCTTTTTTAGTTTTAGCACCTATCTTTAGATATTTAGACAAAGTTTCAATGTCTAAAGTTTCAGATTTTGGAACTTCTTTTACATATTTTTCAATTTCTTTAAAATTCTTTATTTGAGAATAGTTAGATATTGAAAACATCAAAAATATTAAAAAAAATGAGGTTCTTATTTTCACGATTTTTCCTTTAAATATCCGCCAATTTGTATATATACTCAGTTTTATTTTAAAAAACTGAGAAAAGTCACCTTTATTGTTAATCTATGTTCATCTTGAGTTGAGAATTATATTAAGCCTTCTCCTTCACAAATCCATCAATCACTTTTTGGTAATAATCAAAAGTAGTTTTGGCGATGGATTCCCAACTGAAAATTTTCAAAACGCGTTCTCGACCGGCTTTTCCCATTTGGGTTGCCAAGGCTTCGTTCTCTAACAAAATATTAATTTTGGCAGCAAAAGCTTTCTGAAAAGCTTCAGGATTTGCAGGGTTAAAATCGGTTCTAGAAACGCTTTCGAGCGGCACTAAATAACCCGATTCTCCTTCGACAATAATTTCTGGAATTCCACCTACGTGGCTTCCTACCACTGGCGTTTCGCAAGCCATTGCTTCTAAATTAATAATACCAAACGGCTCATACAATGACGGACATGCAAAGACGCGGGCATGACTGTACAATATTTTTATTTTTTCGCGCGGAAGCATTTCCGAAATCAAGATAACTCCGTCACGTTGCGCTTTTAATTCGGTGATTAAAGCTTCGGTTTCGGCTGCAATTTCCGGTGTATCCGGTGCGCCGGCACAAAGTACGATTTGGCAGTTGGTATTAAAATATTTGGCTGCAGCTATAAGTTGGGAAATCCCTTTTTGACGAGTAATGCGACCCACAAATAGAACAAACGGAATATCAGGATTGATACCATATTCAGTTAATAATGCCGTGTCAAAAGTAGGTTTGTAAAACTCAGGATCAATTCCGTTATGGATCACAGTCACTTTTTCAGGCGCAACGTCATAAGCTTCAATTACATCTCGTTTCATTTGTTCGCTCACGGCGATTACACCGTCAGCCGATTTGTAGGCTTTGTCCTCAATCCAGCGGGAAAGAAAATAACCATTTCCTAATTGCTCCACTTTCCAAGGGCGATGTGTTTCTAAACTGTGTGTGGTAAGAATAAGCGGAACCTGCAACAATTCTCTGGTGAAAACTCCTGCTAAATGCGTGTACCAAGTATGGCAATGTATGATGTCAGCCTTCGGAGTGGCTTGTGCCATTTCTACATTTCGACTCAGATTATGAAACATTTTGATGTGAGTATTTTCTTTGTCTTCCATAGTGTTGAGACAGGAATTGATGCCTTTTACATGCATTGTAGCGGTATCTTCATTTTGGTCTCCAAAGCAGCGTACTTCAACGTCTCCTAATTTGGATAATTCCTGACTAAGGAAATCAATGTGTACACCGGCACCTCCGTAAATATTTGGAGGAAATTCATTGGAAAAAAGAGCTATTTTCATCTTAGGAATGTGTTTTAATAACGGGTTATTTTGTATCGATTTTGGTTGAAAAAATCCTGCTATAATTGGACTTTTTGTAGCAACAGAATTAAAATTAAAAATTGATTTCGATAAATTTAATAAATAAAAATTTCAGGTACAAATAATCTTAATAAACTAAAAAGATAAAAGTGCGGTTAAATGCTTTTAACTAAAAATTAATAATCGTTTGAGTTCTGTACATTTTAAAATGATGTAATTTTAAAGATTATGAAAAATACCATCAAAAAAGGATTTTATTTCAAGCAATACGAAGCGCCGTTTCAGTCTCCGTTTGATAAACTCTTTGTTATTTTCAAAGAGCTGATAACGCATACTTCGGGAGATTTTGACGAAGCTATAGACTGGTTGCGGGAATTAGATAAGGAATATAAACTAACGGATTCCGCATATACCATCGATGATTTTGTTGAAGATTTAAAGAAAAAGGGTTACATCCGAGAAGAGCTCAAAGACGATGGAACTTCAGGAATTGGCATTACGGCCAAAACGGAACGCGCGATACGCCAACAAGCATTAGACAACATTTTTGGGAATTTAAAACGTTCCGGAAACGGGAATCACAAAACCAAACACGCCGGAAACGGGGACGAACATACCGGTGAGTTTCGGGAGTTTCATTTTGGAGACGGCTTAGAACGAATTTCTTTGACCGAAAGCCTTCGCAATGCCCAAATCAATAATGGCGTTGCCGATTTTATGCTGACCGAAAATGATTTGGTTGTCGAAGAAACACAGTATAAATCACAAATGAGTACGGTTTTGATGATTGATATCAGCCACAGTATGATTTTGTACGGGGAAGACCGAATCACGCCTGCCAAAAAAGTAGCGATGGCTTTGGCCGAATTAATTACGACTCGTTATCCAAAAGATACCTTAGATATTCTGGTTTTTGGTAATGATGCCTGGACGATTGCCATTCGGGATTTACCGTATTTAAAAGTCGGTCCGTATCATACAAACACCGTTGCGGGATTGCAATTGGCGATGGATTTGCTCCGCCGAAAACGAAATACCAACAAACAAATTTTCATGATTACCGACGGAAAACCAAGTTGCGTTCGCGAAAAAGACGGTTCCTATTATATGAACAGCAACGGACTTGACGAATACATTGTTGATAAATGTTACAATCAGGCGCAACAAGCCCGTAAATTACACATTCCTATTACAACGTTTATGATTGCCAATGACCCGTATTTACAGCAATTTGTCAATCGATTTACCGAAGCCAATCAGGGAAAAGCTTTTTATACCGGTTTAAAAGGGTTGGGCGAAATGATTTTTGAAGATTATGAAACCAATAGAAAGAAACGAATTAAATAAGTGTTCAGTATTCATTCGCAGTTTGTCATTCTGAGCGAAGCCGCAGGGCGAGAACAATTTCAATAACAATAAATAAAAAACAATGAACAACATAAAAACACTCGGAGAATTAAAAAAATCAGGTTACGAAAGCAAAAGCATCAAGGATGAATTGCGTTACAATCTGCGTGAAAAAATTAAATCAGGAAAACCTACTTTTGAAGGAGTTCACGGATTTGAAAACACGGTTATTCCCGAATTAGAACGCGCTATTTTATCGCGTCATAATATTAATTTGTTGGGACTTCGCGGTCAGGCCAAAACCAGATTAGCCCGAAAAATGATTGAATTATTAGACGAATACATCCCGTTTGTATCCGGATCCGAAATCAATGATGATCCGTTGCAACCTATTTCCCGTTTCGCCAAAGATTTAATTGCCGAAAAAGGAGACGAAACACCGATTTCCTGGTTGCACCGAAGCGAGCGTTTTTTCGAAAAATTAGCTACGCCGGATGTTACGGTTGCCGATTTAATTGGTGATGTCGATCCAATTAAAGCAGCCAATTTAAAACTGTCGTATGCGGATGATCGCGTAATTCATTTTGGAATGATTCCAAGAGCCAATCGCTGCATTTTTGTAATTAATGAACTACCCGATTTACAAGCCAGAATTCAAGTGGCTTTGTTTAATATTTTGCAGGAAGGCGATATTCAGATTCGTGGGTTCAAGTTGCGAATGCCATTAGACATGCAGTTTGTTTTCACCGCAAATCCGGAAGATTACACGAATCGAGGCAGCATTGTAACACCATTAAAAGATAGGATTGGTTCTCAAATCCTGACACATTATCCGGAAACTATTAAAATTGCCCGAACGATTACGGAGCAAGAGGCAAAACTTGATGCCGCACAAAGTGATCTGGTATATGTACCATCTTTAGCGATGGATTTATTGGAACAAATAAGTTTTGAAGCCAGAGAAAGCGAATATATTGACAATAAAAGCGGAGTAAGTGCGAGAATGAGTATCACGGCTTTTGAAAATTTATTGAGTACTGCGGAACGTCGCGCCTTGAAATCCGGTGTAGATAAAACCACATTGCGATTGTCAGATTTTATGGGAATCATTCCGGCAATTACAGGAAAAGTAGAATTGGTTTATGAAGGCGAGCAGGAGGGAGCCGCTGTTGTAGCACAACATTTAATTGGCGATGCAATTCATACGTTCTTCCCAGCTTATTTTCCAAAGATTGAAAAATTGGAGAAACAAGACGAGAAAACGCCGTATTCAGATACCTTAGAATGGTTTTTTACCGAAAGTGGGTTCGAATTATTAGACGATTGTTCGGATGTGGAATACAAAAGCATTTTAGACAGTATCGCTCCGCTGGAAGTTTTAATCAAAAAGTACCAACCGCAAGTCGAAATTCAGGATACGTATTTCATCAAAGAATTTATTCTTTGGGGATTGGTTGAATATAATAAATTGAGCAAAGACCGCTTATCCGAAGGCTATCAGTTTAAGGATATGTACGGAAGTTACATCAGTAAATTGTAAAATTTTAAAAAGGGTTTAGGAAATTTCTAGACCCTTTTTTTGTTTAAAACAGTTCCGTTATTTCAAAGAATAAAGAATCATTTTTTTATTTAGAGCAGATTGTCCGCTTACCAGTTTTAATTAGTCTACCTTGTCCCGTTGATTGCAGTTCCAGTCAATACAAACAGACATGGAAAACAACTTTGAAGCTTTGATTGCTACTTTTATTGAAAATAAAGTAGGTATATCCGAACATTTTTTGAGTACAAAATTGGCGAATAGTTTAAAACAAAACCTAATTGCGCTCAATCAGAAAAGTTTGTTGATGGCGGCAGGAATCGGCAATTCAGAGAAACTTTCTTACGATGGCGCCATTAGAAGTGATTCTATTTATTGGTTGGATAAAAAACACAACAATGCTTTCGAAAATGAATTCTTTGCTCAAATCGAAGCCTTTATTCTGTATTTAAACCAAAGTTGTTATGCGGGAATAACAGGATACGAATTTCATTATTCGTTATATGAATCGGGTGATTTTTATTTGAAACACCTCGACCAATTCAAGAATAATCCCAGCCGAAAATACTCTATGATCAGTTATTTAAATAGCAATTGGCAGGAAAGTGATGGCGGTGAATTGCTCATTCATCAAGCCGATAACAACCAGAAAATCAGTCCGACTCAAGGTAAAACGGTTTTCTTTAAAAGTGATGAATTAGTACATGAAGTTTTAGTAACCCAAAATACCCGAATGAGTATTACCGGTTGGTTAAAGAGCGATTGATGTTTAAGAACTTGTAATTCAATTTGTATAATTTTTAACCACATAGAATCATCAATTTTATAAATTTTGAAAGGCGTTTCACTTTATTGTAGATAATCATAGCTATGTGAATCCAAGAATTGGACTATGTCACTCTTTTTTTCTATGTTTCTATGTGTTTAAAATGTATAGTTAGTAGATTATTGATTTTTATAATTAATTAGATCCACGAGTTAATAATTTCTAATTTTCTAATACTGTAGCGGTTTTAACGGGTTAACATAAACATATAAATAGTAAATTTACGGACTAAATATTGAGCTATGCTATTCCTGATTTTAAGTATACTATGCAGTGTTACCGTAGGTGTTCTCTTTAAAGTTGCCCGCCGATACACCATCAGCATCACACAGATTGTCGCCACAAATTATGTATTGGCACTTATTCTTTGTTACTTTTTTTTCAGTCCGGATCTTGCAACAGTTACTGCTCAAGCTCCTTGGGCAATTTATATTCCGCTTGGTATTTTGTTACCATCGATATTTCTTTTTTTGGCGGCTTCAATACAACACATGGGAATTGTAAAAACCGATGCTGCTCAACGATTATCATTATTCATTCCTATATTAGCCGCTTGGCTGATTTTCGGAGAACAATTTAATACACTAAAAATAACAGCTTTCTTAATTGCTTTCCCGGCATTACTGCTTATTTTGACAAAACCTTCAGACAATACGGAAAATAAATGGGTTTATCCTGCGGTTGTTTTGGTTGGTTTTGGACTGATAGACATTCTTTTCAAGCAAATCGCATTATATACGAATCTGCCCTATACCACTTCTTTGTTTGTTGTTTTCGGTATAGCAATGGCCATAATGCTGGTGGTTATAAGTGTTGAAATACGGTATAAAAAAAGAAAATTAAAGTACCAAAGTATTCTTTTTGGAGCTTTAGTAGGGCTTTTTAACTTCGGAAATATTTTATTCTATTTGAAAGCGCATCAATCCTTTGCCGAAAATCCTTCTACTGTTTTTGCGGGAATGAATATGGGAGTAATTATCATTGGGAGCTTGACGGGCATTTTTGTTTTTAAAGAAAAACTCAGCAAAATGAATTTTACGGGTCTTTTTCTGGCCTTAATTGCGATTGTATTAATAGTGATGTCGCAGCGCTAAAACGACCAAATTATCCTATGCTGTTTTTGCTGATGATTTCATTTAATGCCGCAAGCGATTCTTTCCATTTGTTGAGATTCCAAAGGTAGATTTCCCGGTATTGGGCAATTATATCTTGGTGTCTCAACTGAAAGTCATCATTCATTTCGTTGTTCCAATTCGTATCTCTGAAAATAGTTTCGAAATTAAAGACATTACCAACTAACATTTTATAATCGGTAACTAAATGGAGGTTTTGTTTCGAATGCAGCAGGGGTTTAATTTCAGCATTATAAAAAGTCATGGCAGTCTCGTTTACGGCCAATCCTTTTTCTATCCAATTCTGTTCTAAAGAATCTTCTTCGTATTTAAAAAAATCAGTTATGAGTTTGTCCGAAAACCAATCGGGCAGTTTTACGTTAGGCTGAATAGAATCGGATAATCCATCCGAATCGGATTGTAATTGCGAATTAGGAATCACTGACGAATTGAATAAATACCATTCTGAATCCACAATTAAATAAATCAGTTTTCTGGTTTTTAGTTTGGCCAGCCAAGTTCTGTAACGAACCGGACCTTTTGGAAATAATCCCGGATCAAGAACCATTTTACGCACTTTAGTACCCATTCGTACCTGAAGTACTGGAGCTACATGATATCCCCAATCTATTTTTCCATTTGGAGATATGTTTTTTTTATCGGCAAACGAAATTAATTTGCTGCTGGATGTAGAATATACCACTGGCGCAAATGCCCAAATTTTAGCACATAGATAGCCTTTAGAAGCTAACAGCGTACTGATATAATGCGAAATATTATGGCAATTAGCTTGTTGATAACCAAACGGAATTCCATATTGTAAAATTGCTGCAAATAAAGCGTTTGCTGTATTTAGATCTACTATTGATGCTTTTCTGGGCGTTAAAAGGGGGTGTTTTTTTTTAATAAGATTGGTTTTAACCCATTGGGCTTAATTAAAATTATTTTTTACCACATAAAAACAGAGTTGGTTTTTACGGGATATTACTCCCTGCAAAAGTAGTACTGTTTTTTATGTATTCTTTCAAAACTATGAAAAAATCGACGCGTCACTTAGTTAAATTTTATACAATAATGAAAATCAATTTGAAACACCTTTTGGTAAGTACTTTCAACAGATTTTAAATGAATTCAGCAACCGGAATCACATCTACTTCCACTTTTACCTTATGATCTCCGGAACTGAAAATAATACCTTTCATAGGTGATACATCGGCAAAATCCCTTCCGTAAGCCGTTACAATATGGCGTTGTTGCGGAATCATATTGTTAGTTGGGTCAAATTCGCACCAACCCATTTCCGGAATGTAAACCGATATCCAAGCATGTGAAGCATCAGAACCTTCTAGTTTTGGCTTGCCTTTTGGCGGAAGCGTTTCAATATAACCACTCACATATCGTGCTGGAATGCCAACGCTTCGCAAACAGGCAATGGCCAAATGAGAGAAATCCTGACAAACGCCTTTTCGCTCTTTTAGTACTGTTTTTAAAGGTGTATTAACATTGGTAGCACCTGATTTGAATTGAAATTCAGTATATATTTTTTTGATTAAATCTAAAATAGCTTCAAAAAGAGAAACCTCCGGAATCAGGCAACTTTGGGCAAATGCTATAATTTCTTCATCCCAACTGATGAATTGACTCGGCAGTTGATACTGCAAAACTTCCGTTTTGAGCGCATGATTTGTACGGAATTTTATTCGGGCTTCCTCACAACTAATTGGGTTTAAAGGTTGCACAACATTGTTCAAAACTTCAATCTCACTCGATACGGTAACTTTCAGTGATTTATGCGACTCATGAAGCGAAAAATAATGCTGTATGTTTCCAAAATAATCCGTTCGGCTGTAAATTTTAGAAGGTTTCGGCTCAATGTCTATTTTGAAGTTTTTGCAAATTTGTTTCGCAGAATTCTGGGGCTGTAAACACAAGATACTCTGGTAATTGTGTACCGAATTTACGTAGGTGTAAATCGTTTGATGTTTGAGTTTATATTTCATCAGAATCTATAGTTTCAAGAGTATTTAAAATAGAATGTTGCATCACCGAATGGTTAAAATACAAGCTTGCCAAGTTATTTGAAACATTCGAAATGAGTTCAAATACTTGTGAAAGCGTTTGGTCTAATTCAGGACGAAATTGCGTTTCTTCCTGTACTTGTATCAAACGTTCGGCATCGATTAATTTGATTATTGTACTGGCTTCCAAAACTGATTTTTCAGCAATACTCAATCGATTCGGCTCCATTGTTTTAGGCAATTTCGATAAGTAATACGACAGCGTATCTAATAAATACGACAACGTATAAGGCAGGTTTTTTTCTAAAAATACCATATTAATAACCGCTTTTAAACTCCAATGTGACTTGTAAATATTTCGGTATTGCGCTAAAAGATGATGGTTTTCTAAAATCGCTTCCATTAAAACAATTTCTTCATCATGATTCTTTTTGAAATTGAAAGTAGATCGAAAAACCGAAATCAGCGATAGAATTCGTTCTACATTTTTTCCGGTTTCTAATAAGTAAAAACCATTGTCACGAGGAAGCGTTTCATAGATATTTCCATAAAAGGAAAACAATCGAATATGCAATTTGTCTAAAGCATGATTCACTTGATTGATGTTGCTGGTATTGGTGTTTTTAAGGGAAATGAGACTGTCTTCGACTAAATTAATAATACGACGCGTATCATGATTCCATTTTTCGCTCACCTGATTGATGGTGTTCAATAACGCTTGAACGTTGTAACTGACAGAACCCGCTTTTCTGGAATCGTTAATCAAAAGCAGCAATTCCGCAATTGGATTTTCTAAAACGGCTTCCGTATCAACTTCTTCTTGATCTTTGGCTATTTTACCCACAAATCCCGGATATGTTTGGGTGAGATGTGTAAGCGATTTTAATAAAACAATTAGACCCACAAAAATCAATAAAATCCATTCATTATTTTTGCAACTTTCCAATGCAAGTGTTAGCAAGTAAGTATTTTACTTTACTGAGTAAGTCAAATAAATACACTCCAT